>JAEEGH010022610.1_pt1 | contig 12874 bp, 6 predicted proteins | sample 9134181 | NCBI WGS metagenome assembly JAEEGH01 (sample SAMN16246544, study PRJNA631951) | gut metagenome | biome: gut microbiome; feature: rumen; material: DP-attached | host: Bos | place: Iran: Karaj | collected 2018-10 | reverse complement strand
TCATTATAGTATGAATCCCAATATGAATTTCTATCATCCGGACCACAGAATTTTGTTTCATCTTGATTTGAGCCGATACTATCCCAGTCTTTAGGATAAATAGATTTCACATCGGAACCTTCTTTTCCTATTGAATAAACAGGAGTAAGATTTTCTGCAAGACTTCTAAGATTACAATAAACAATTGCATCGTACCAGTTGATATTATAAACCGGATACTGATTCTTATCCTCTGTTTCAGCAGGAGCAGTTCCTCCATAAATACAATATGTTTCATATTCTGCCTGAGTAACTTCATGTGTACACATATAGAAATTTTGTATTGTTATAGGAGAAGCTTCTGAAACATATTTAAAGGCACCATATTCTCCAAATGCTTGTGGTGGAATTGTTATTGTAGCTCCCGTAACCAAAACAAAATCATCAGGCACATTTTCACCGCCCCCCTGTGCAACAAAATTAGCATATAACTCAAGGTTGCCGGTAGAGCCCTGTGTTATTTGTGTGATTTTATTTTCTTCGGTGAAATCTGTATCCTTATACCAGGCATCAAAAGTGTAGCCCGGCAGACTTGGAGTTGGCAAAGTAATGGTTTCTGATTTTCGTGAATATACAGAAGGCAAAACAGTGTCAGCTGGGAACGAAAGTGCTTCTAATTCAGTATCAGTGAAACCAGTAGCACCTTCATAATAACCATAAGTAATAGTATATAATTCATCCAAATCCAAATTGAGGGTCGTTTTAGTAGTGAAATTGTTTTCGACACGAACAATATTTTCTATGCTATATATTGGATTATCAATTCCATCTTTATAAAACTCAAAAAGAAGATAATACTTTCCGGCTGTAACACCACCACTTGAGCTTGAAGAAGTGTTGGCAGTTTTGAAATTGATTCTTTTATAAGTTTCTCCTTCCACAATAGTAATAGGATTTTTGGTATCTGTTGGTGTATATGTTTTTGTAAGTCTGGCATTTTCCGAAGTTGATTTTTCTTTTAAGGTTGCCACAACACTGTCAGCATTTCCGGTAAAATCAACAGTAATATCAATAATACCATAAGGATACGAACTTGTGTTTGTCGTAGTTAGAGTAAAATTGAGGGAATGTGTCATTCCGGGTTTTACTTCTACAGTTGTCATTCCTGAAAATTCAAAATCATATAGTGTTGCATAAAGAATAAAATTCCAGACTCCAGAAGTGATTTCAATTGTTCTAGTGCATAATTCATCGTATGAAGAAGCTTTTGGGCTTGAGGTATAGAGCCAGAAAGTAGTGTAATTATTTGGTGTTGTTGTTGGAGTGACTTTTGCAGTTTCCATTCCTTTCAGGGAAAGACCCGTTAGATGATCACGGTTATAAGCAGGATTAATTGTTCTAGACTCATTTTCAAGGCTGATTTCACCAAAGGTTATATAAGTTTTTCCATCCTCAGAAGGTCTTGTTGTAACAGCAGGGGTATTAGTTGAATTTTCAACAAGAGACGGATTTTCAATTTTACTAAGAGCGTTTTCACAAGAAATAAATAAAAGAGAAATTAGTGATATTAATAATATGATTTTTTTCATTTTATCTGTCTCCTATTCTGTTACCGTAATCTGAGCGAAGTAGGAATCTTCGTTTCCACTGTCATCTGCTGCAATAAGTGAAATTATATAAGTTGCTCCAACAGCCCAATTTGTAGTTTCTACAGTTAGGCGTGATGATGTTTCAGGCTGAAGAGAACCGTCTAGTTTCCATTTGTAAGTTGTATAGCCTGTAGAAGTAACAGTAAAGGTAAGACGTGTGCCCTTGGTTATAGTACCAACATTTATGACTGGCGAACCAGAACTTGTTACAGAAACTGCAACATCTGAATCAGTTCCAGTATCAATAGTAATAGTGTATTCATAACCAAGATAATGCCAGGTAACTTGATCAGATTGAAGTGTAGTTTCTTGAGGTGTTTGATCTGTTTTCGATATTGTAGGGAAAGGGATTTTATCATCTTTTTGAGACTCTGTACCCATGTAATAAACATCTGTAAGCGAAGTACAGCCATCAAAACTACTATAAATGGAAGTAACCGTTATAGGAATTGTTATGGTTTCCAGATTACTACAATTCCTAAAGAGATTAGCATTATTATAACTATCGAAACGTATAGAACCAAGCGTATTAGGGAATACAAAATCTTTAAGCTTTTCACAGCCTTCAAAAGAAGGCATTGCATCGCTCCAGCCCGTGGTTTTGCTCAAGTCTAGAGAAAGGCGGAATTCAGAATTCTTTGATTCCAGTGCTGTCATAACAGTCTGGGCAAGGTTTCGGGTAATTTCTCCGCCAACACGTACAGTTCCGCTTGCTGTCATAGCTTCAATGTACCTTGCTAAATCACCTTCCCAGGTATCCGCTTCTATAAGATAGCAGCCATTTGGAAGGTTTCCATCTGTGAGAATCATATGAGGAGTATGTTGATTTCCATATGAATCGGAAATAATTAGTTGTGCTATTTCAAATTTTTTATATGCATCTGCTAGTGTTGTTTCTGCGCCTTCACCAAGAAGCAATACTGGAGCTGTACGATTATAAGGGCTAAAGGTAAGATAATATGCATTTGTACTTGCGGTTAACGGTCCTGTAATTGTAATATCTCCAAGACCTGATAATAAAATATCATTTTTGTTGTCAGCGCCTTTTGGTATAGATGGATTTCCTTTCATTGCAAAATTATGCAGCCAGGAATTATAAATAATTGCGCCTCCTCCGTTTGAAGCAAAGTTGTTTTCAATAGTACCTCCACTAATTTCAACAAGCTTTCCTCCAACATAAATACCTCCTCCATAAGCGCCTGATGCATTATAGGCAAGAGTTCCTGATGCTAAGTAAGTTTTACCAAGACCATTACTTCCCGTATTGTAGATTGCTCCACCACCGTAATTATCAGTAGAGCCTGTTCCTGTTGCGTAGTTATAATATATACCGCCATTTGCTGTATAGCTTGCATCCACACTTCCATCCGGTTTAAAGCCGACATAAAGGTTCCCGTTACTATTTGAAATACCTCCGCCATTTCTAGCAGTATTTCCATAAGCGTCTGCACTTGCTACAGAGCTTGCTGTCTTGTCACCGATGATAGCCTTACTATAAATATAACAATCGCTTACATTATAAATCCCGCCACCATAACCAGTTGCTGTATTATTATTTATTTGTCCAGCAGACATTAAAAATCTTCCGGTGGTCTTATTACTAATACCACCGCCAGAAGATGCAGTGTTGTTTAAAATCTTAGCATTTTCACCGCACATTTCAACAAGACCATAATTTACAATACCGCCGCCTTCACCGCTTGTACCATTGTACTTTATAGTTCCGCTTTTATAATAAACTGTACAGTTTTTATCATTATAAATACCACCGCCAGAGGAAGCACTATTAGCATAAATGCCGCCGGTCAAAGTTTCTTCTACAGGAGTAACGCCATCTGTATCAAAGCCCCTGTAACCAAGATAAAGCTTAGCTTCAATGGTGTTATCAGAATTATATGTTCCATTGTAAATACCAGCACCATAGATACTATAGTTAGCGTTTATTCGTGTGTCAGAAGGATTTGAGTAATTATATATATAAGAATCCGATGAACTGCCGTTAGCAGCTTGTGTAGCATTCTGATTACCAATTACAGCAGAGCCATACACGAATAATGTTCCTTCATTACGAACTCCACCGCCGCAGCCATTGGCCCCTTGATTATTTCCAATAATGCGGACTCCGTCACCAAGCATTACTGTTGCCCCTTGTGCAATATATAGGCCACCCCTACCTTTGGTAATTTCAAGATTTGTTATTTTTACAGGAACTGTAGTGTCAATTTTGACTGCAAAACCTGCTAAACCTGAACTTGATTGCCAGCCTTTGTCAATTCTGTCTTGAGGAAGATTATTTGCATCAAGCCCATTCTTTCCTTCAATAGTAATAGACTTAGCATAATTTAAGGTAACATCGGCTGGAACAGAACTTTGTCCATAATCTTTTGAAGCATTATTACGTGAACCATCTTTGTTAGTTCCCTCATGTGGTCCCGTAACATTACCGGCAATATAAATCGTCCACTCTGCATCTGGAGCTCCAAGTTCTATAATCTTTTCGCAGGCTTTGTCTATGCTTTCAAAAGGATTGTCCAGTGAGCCGTCGCCACTTGTGTCATCACCCACACCAGAAACATAAAGCTTGGCTTCAATAAAACTTGCTACCAGAGTTATATCGCCATATGTGTTTCTGTCAATTTTTTGAATTAAATCGCCGCTGCCATTCTTTTGCCAGCCCTGGAAAATATAACCAGATTTTGTTATGGTTGGTAAATCAAACTCACTGAATTTTGAATAAGATGATATTAAAAGCCCGCTTGCTACATCATCATCTGTAACACTTTCAGTGCCATCTTTATAAGTAATTGTATAAATTGCATTTAAGTCCAGAGTAATTTCAGCTTTGGCTATCTGGCCCGCAGTAATTACTAAATAACTTTCATAATGATTTAATAAAATATCTGCTGCCCCGGATGCTTCTCCCGAACTTCCGTAAAAGTCAAAAGAAAGAAGATATTTGCCAGCAGGAAGACGCTCAGTTGCATTTGTAAGTGACCTTGTAAAATCACACTTTTTTCCATTTTCTACGGAAGATACAACAAGATTTTCTCCATCTATAAGCTTTGTTCCGCTCGTTCCCTGTAAACTCTGCAGGCTAACCAAAGCCTTTTCCACAGTCGTCTGCGCAAAGGTAAAGCTTATTTCACATCCGCCAAAGTTTTCCACTGCTTTAAGATTAAAGCTAACCGTGTTTGTACCTTCGCTTTTTACCGTATAAGATTTTGTATCAGAAAAAAGAACTCCATTGTACTTTGCCGAAAGTGTAAAATCCCAAAAACCGCTGTTTACAGTAATTACAGAATCTAAATGCTCCAAACTGTCTGCAGTTAAAAGCTCTTCTTCTTCACTTGAAGAAAAATACTTTCCCTTCAAAACTACATCTGTAAATTCATTTTTTGTAAAATCTTCCGCCTTAATTGTTCGGCTTTTATTTTTTGGTACTTTTTTTCCACTATTGCTAACCTTTATATAAAGAGTAGCTTTTTTATCATCAAGCTTTGAAGAAGAAAACCAGGTACAAGAACTTGTTATAAACACCATTCCCAAAATTAATAATGAAAGAAGATTTTTTATCTCACTTTTTGCTTTGTTCATAACATTCCACCCCTTACTCAATTACTTTTACCTGTGCTGTATAAGAGTGATCCAGGTCACCTTCTTCTTTGTGTGCCAGCAATACAATAGCAAAAATGCTGCCTGCAGGAGCCTGACTAAATGGCTCTTCTGCAAGGTTCAAGGTATAACTTGAAGCAGCTCCACTTAAAACTTCTTCGCCGTCTACCGTCCAGGTATATGAATCATAACCGGCTTCTGCTATAAAGACGATGGAAGAACCTTCCTTTGCCTCAATGACTTGTGGGTTTGTGCCTTTATCACTTTCACCAGCATCACTAATCTGCTTTACATTCACATTTACTTCACCAACAGCCTCTGGCAGTGCAATTTCCAGATTTAAATCTTTTTCACCAGTATCTGTAACTCTTATCAGTTCAATTTTTTCAATAACCAGAGTCCAGTCGTCGCCCCATACCATATTATCTGTCCAGGCATTCTCGTCATTAGCATAAGAAAGATTCTGGAACTCCACGGCAGTAGGAACAAAAGACTTAACCTCAGCTTCTGGGTCATAAGATTCCGCATAAGTACACAAATCAGCAATACTTACTTGAATTGTATAAGATTGATCTGCATTTTCCAGAAGCACATCTTTTTCAATTATAGAATGAATATCATCTACCTGCTCTTCATTATTATCAATTCTTGTGTGGAAAGGACGATGACCATGAATACCAAAACGCATTCCATACTGATTAAGATTTTTTCCCCTAACTGTAACGCTTATAACATCATAATCTGTAAGCTTTTCAAATTCCCAATATGCGGCAGCCCAACCACTATCATTTCCATTTTGAGCAAATTCCTTTGATGTCCACTTAATAGAATTATGCCCAATGCTATAATCAGGCTCGTTATTTATATTTCTAAGCAGTTCTATCTTTTCATCAACATAAGAATCTTTTGAATAATCTATAACTAGAGCAGAATCTTTTAACAGCTCAATTTTTTCAATTTCAAAAGAAAAATCCTTTTCCCAATCATTCTGACCATTTTCTGTGGCCCACTTGTTTTGAATTAAAAGCTGGCTATACCCTTTACCCTGTGGAATAATCATTTCTAAAGAGGATGATTCAACCAGCACATCCTGCCTGTCTCCTCCATAAGATCTGTAGCCCCCTCTCTTTGTAAAGAAAGCAATTACATTCTCTTCATCTTCCTTTAATTTTGTGCCTTTAAAAGTGATTATTGCCTTCTGATAATCTGCAATCTTAATATTCTTATCTGCAGGCTCCCAAACAAAGCCTTCGTGATTCTTAGCTTTATTAAATGTAATTTCATTTGTCTCTAAAGGAACTTGCTTGCCTTTTTCATCATCCCATTCAATTGTAAAGGTCGGTTTTACTACTGTATAAGCACTATCGGTTTTTGTTACAAGGTTATACTCAATTTCTTCTTCCGGCTCTTTATCAATATCATCACCATTATCTTTATCATCAGAAAGAACTTTCTTAAGTGTGAGTGAAAGGACGTTTCTTCCTTCTTTAATTGGTCTCGGATCAGATTTACCTGAATAAAGCACTTTCTTTACATTTTCTTCTTCAACAAAAATTTCTGCCTGAGCATAAAGCTCTAGCCCAAGAGGAATTCCTTCAAAAGTAAATTCTACATTCTTACTGGAAGCATCCACATCTTTTATATCTGATTGTTCAACGCCGTCTGTGCCAATCAGCTCAACGGAAATTTTAAGATTTTCCATATCGCTTAATGCAGTACGCGCAATGTTTAATTGAAGTTTAATTTCACCATTTGAAGAAGGTTCCAGAAGTGAGCATGCAGTAAAAATCGTAATAAGACAAGCAAGTCCCACAAGCTTTACTTTAGAATAAAAAAAAGAATGCATATAAGACTCCTGAAAGTAATAAAAGAATATAAAATTATAATATGAGCTATAAGAATTTGTAAACACAGAATGTTTTATATTATAATGATTTATCAGGATTTAGCAGTCCTCCTAATAATTCCACTTCCAGAACTGGAAAAGCAGATAGAAAAAAACGCCCGCTCTTTCCTTGGGAAAATTTCCTTGACATCACTACTTCCATAACTCATACTAGTATGTAAGAAAAAAAAAGTATTAAAGGGAGTTTTTATGTCTAAGTTTCTCAAATCTACAATCACTTTAACATTATTATTTGCATCATTTTTTACCTTATCATGTTCTTCCAAGGGTAAAAATAATCTTACGCCAGTAAACATTCAGGCAATAGAAGTAGAAAAGGATGGTTCCATCTACACTATGGACCCACGTATGGAACTTTTGCTTATTGGCCTTAGGCTGGCAGAAAATCCTATTTTTTATTCTAACATATATGGCAACAACGATTATGTTACTTCTGTAGATTCATTTTTTGAAAAACACAAGGAAGCCGCCTTTGTAAAATCCTTAAAAAAATTAAATAATTCAAAGGATTTTCGCATAGAGAGCATTTTAAACATAGCCAGCTACATTTCACAAGATTTTACTCAGATAAATTTCCCGGATAACAAGTGCCCGGATTTTGAAAAAGAAGTCTGGAAAAATACAAATTTCAATAAATTAATTTCAGAGATGAACAATTTTGCTATTTCAACAAAATATGACCGTTTTCTTTTAGTTCATGATGCTGATATAAAAAAGGCTCTTTATGATGCCCGAGAATTCTTTACTGTAAACGAAGATTTTATTCCGTATTTCCAGGAGCTCTTTTCTTCAAAAGATCAGCCTCTTGAAATGCGAATATGTGTTTCCCCTCTTTTTGCCGGCCGTTTTATGGTTCTTCCAGAAGATACAAGTCTTTTGTTCAGTCCATATTACAATTACGACAGCGGCAACGACATCTATTTTATGAATTATTATGTAGATTCTGTCGCAAGTAAGCTTTTATATGACAACTGGGACAATCTTTCTAAAGCAGCAAATAATTACATCAAAAATCTTTATATTCAAACACAAAACACCAGCAAAATAACAGATTATATTTGTCAGCTTACAATTGCAAATGTAATTTCTGTAACTACCATGCTGGATTATGCAGAAAAATATTCAGATGAAGAACAATACGACCAACTGCGAAACTATGTTTTCAACGAAGAAGTCTACAAACCATATCTTCCTTTCTACAATGAATTACGAAACTTCTTTGATAATCAAGATGATTACGAAAATTTCTATGATTTCTTTGACCAGAAAATGGCAGAAATCCTGGAAAACCTTTAACAGCCTGCATTTGGAGAGAAAATGAAAAAACGCCACCTTTTCTGGATAATCCCGTCCTGTCTTCTTGTCATTGTTCTTGCTCTTCTTATTTTTGGAGGAATAACAAGGGCAAATTACCCTGGCGGATACAAAAGTGCAGCTTATAAAATAAAAAACAAGCCCAATCTAACGCAAAAAGAAATGCAGGAAGATTTAGATTACCTAAAATTTTACCTGCAGAATGCTTACATCGGCTACGATCAGCTGATTGCACAGGGACTCGACATCGACGCAATTCTTAATAATGTTGCTGAAAAGACCTGGGAACAGAAAGATACTACAAAGAAGGTTGCAAGCACCGAACTGAACAGCCAGCTTAAACAAGCACTTACGGCAGAATTTAAGATAATAGATAAGCATTTTGGCATTGGCGGATGGCAGCCTCAAAATGATTATAAACTTTTCTGGTCGGATGTTTATATTTCAAAATCTTTAAATGATGATACTTTCCGCATTCTAAAATATGAACCGATTATTGAAGAGGAAGCCGAATCGTCTAAAAAAAGCTCTAAAAACAAGGCAAAACAGAAAAAAAAGCCAGAAGCTGCTCCAAAACAGATTGTAGCAGGAGCTAAATACACAGGGCCGGAATCAAACCTTTACGAATGGTTCGACGCTTCCAATTCCAGTGAAAACAAAATTTATCGTTACGGCATCTACACAAAAAAGCAGATTCAGACTGCTACAATTTCTGTAAACGGCAAAAGTGTAACTATCCCGGTCCTAGCAGACGAACCGATTAGCACCTCTTACCTCTGGCAGGGCATGAAAGAAAGTGATGACACCCTTTACCTTTCCTTTGCAGATTTTGTATTTGGCAGTAATGATAATTCAGGAAAAAAACAGTTCAAAAAATTATGCGAAAATGCGCGGGAACATGTAGTAAACAAGAAAAATATTATAATAGATTTGCGCAGTAATGGAGGCGGCGAAATAGCTGTTTCTACATACCTACTTGCAAATCTTCTTTATTACAAGCAGGATGCTTACGAAGACTTATATAATTATCTCGTCTCAAAAGTTGAAGGCGAATCTGTTCGGCTTATGAGCCCTCCTATAGCACACAAATACAGAAAATTTTTTGTATCCAGTAAAAAAGAAGAAGGCAAATTAAAAAAGCTCAATAAAAAGAATGCTGATGCTGAATCATTTGAATTTGATAAAATTGAAGAAGATACTTACAAAGAATTCAAGAAAATTACTAAAAAATATGCAATCCGGAACCTGTTTTTCCCAGAACGTGAAGTTTTCCCTATTAATTTTGCCCAGTGGAATCCGCTTTCTGACAGCCCAAGCCCAGATTTTAAGGGGAATATTTACGTCCTCACAAATCATAATTCGGCTTCATGTTCGGAATATACAATTGCCTACTTAAAACTTATAGAAGAAATTGCAAATACCAGCACGGCCTCTGATATCCCGCAGATAAGGCTTTATCACATTGGAGAAAATACAAACGGTGCAGTCAGTTATTTTAATCCTATGGTTTATAATCTTCCTAACTCTGGAATCCAACTGTATTTTCCAAGTGCCTACTGTCCGCCCTTTGATAACCCGGCATTTAAAGGAGAAGGTTGCGGCTGGCACCCAGATTACTGGACAACAAACCGCAACCTTCTAAACACGCTTATTCAGCTTACCGGCGATAAGGAGTTAAAAGACACTCTTGCCGGCTTAGACAAAAGAATGTTGTAATTAATTATCTTACTTCAATTCTCATGTTATCAAGGAAGAATTTTCCGCTGATAGACCATTCTTCGGCGGCAAGCTCAAGGCGCCATACCCGGCTCCAGTCAAACTTATTGCTGCCAATATCTGTCCAGCTTTCTGTAATGTTAGACCAAGCACCCCAGCAATTCATAGAAGAAATTGGGATTTCTACCTTATTCCATTTGTTCAACTCGTAGTTACCGCCCTTAATATCAGCGGCAAGACGCCATGGAATATTTGCTATAGTACCATCATCAGTATCTACAAAACGAATCTGGAAGCCCTGCTTTGCATTTGTAAATTTTACATCAAAGCAAAGATAAACATTAGCCTGATTTCCTTCTACAGCACTAAGATTTTTCTTTGTTAAATCCAAAGCTATTCCTGCATAACGGTCCATAAGACCAGTCATAATACAGTACTTACCTTCACTTGGAGCATCTTCATGAGTTGTAATATAAAGCTGAGTCATCCAGGTTGTATCACTTACACCTTTTCCAAAGAAGTCGTCATACAAAACAAGTGGTAAATCGCTAGCTGATGGTGCTGCGCTTCCTGCTCCTTCTGGAACTGTCATACCAAGAGCAGAAAGAACATCGCTATTTAAATCATACGGATATTTTTTCTTTGAACCAGGAGTAAAAAGACCAAAGGAATCATCATAACCCCAAACACAGAAAGGCATTTTCAAGTCAGAAAGGATTGCTCCAACAGACTTATACCAGTTGTTTCTGTCTTCATTTAAAACTGCCACATCATGAACACCCATTTCGCCACACCAAACCGGTGCACCCACCTTTTCAGAAAAAGCAGCTGCCTGTTCAAGACGTTTTTTCAAAGTAGGAGCATTACCAGTTTTTGAATAATTTGCAAGCTGCCCACGCAAAGAAGAAATTTTTGAATCAGTTGGAATTTCTGGCATCTTATCCTTGCTATAAGGGAAAGGTATATTAGACAAAAGCTGCAAGGCCGGGTCACCCCAGTTTGCTCCCTGATGAGTAAAGATAAATGGTTCATAAAAATGGAAGGTGTAAATAAGATTTTTATCTTCCAGAGGCTGCAGACTGCACATTGCATTTAGTCCAGACCATTCTGCACCGGTAACAACAACAGTATGCTTTTTATCAACCTTGCGGATTGCTTCCAAAGCCTTTTTCTGAATTGGTTCCCATTCCTTATTGCCGAACTGAGGCTCATTTAAAATTTCGTATACAATATAATTACTGCGATTTTTATAGTGAGCAGCAATCTGAGGCCAGAGCAAAAGCAGGCTTTCTTCTACCTTTGCAGGAGTTGGATAAGTTCCACTATTAAAGGAATGATTATCAATCACAATATACATTCCAAGTTCTTCTGCCCAGTCGCAAGCCTTATCAAGATATTCGTAAATAATAGGATTTACTTCTTTTTTATCTGTCAAAAAACTTGCAAAATGAACAGGAATGCGAACTACATCACATCCAAGATTCTTGATATTGATAAAATCCTGTTTATCGTAAACTTTAAGGTTTGGAATACTATTATTCCAGGTTTCAAACCATTTAGAAAGATTCAAACCCTTTGTAAACTTTGCAGGACCAGCAGACTTAGATGCAGCGCAAGAAAAGAAAGCTGTACTTACAGCAAGCATTCCGGCAAGAATCAGAATTTTCTTTAAGATTTTCATAATCATTCCTTGTAATTTATATTGAATAAATCTATTATCACTCTCAATAACTTATTTTTCAATAATTCTGATATTATCAATAAGGAATTTGCTGCTTACAGGTGCTTCTTCAGCTGCAAATTCAAGCTTTTCTACACGAGTAAAGTCAAATTCATTGCTTCCAATATCTGTCCAAGTATTTGTGATGTTTGACCATCCACCCCAGCAGTTCATAGAAGAAAGAGGAATTTCTACCTTGCACCACTGATCAACAGTGTAATCAGAAGCCTTCATATCATAAGCAAGACGCCATGGAATATTCTTTTTTGTACCATCGTCTGTATCTACAAAACGAACCTGGAAAGCCTGATTTTTCTTTGTAAACTTAATGTCAAAAGTAAGATAAACCTTGTCTTTCTTTCCAGCAATTTCAGAAAGTTTTCCCTCTGGGAAGTAGAATGCAAAAGCACCGTAGCGTTCAATAAGACCAGTCATAATAGAGTTCTTACCTTCGCTCTTATCTTTGTCATAATTAGGAATCCAGAGCTGAACGTTCCAGTTTCCGTCGCCAATATCTGGACCATCATTGTCATCATAGATAACCAATGGAAGTTCAGATGCAAAAGACATTGCACTTGCAAGGAAAAGTCCGCCAGCAATTAAAGTGATTAATTTTTTTGATAATTTCATATGTTTTACCTCTTTGGATATTAATTTATATCATTATCCTCTGGTAAAGTAATAAAATATTCCAAAAGATTCACCAAAATATCAAAATATTCCGACTAATTATAGCATATTAGTACAAAAAACCGCAAACAAAAAGACTCCCCGTTTCCGAGGAGTCTTTTATTAGTCTTGAGTTATATTACAAACTTATTTGTTTGACTTGATAACTGCCTGAGCACGTCGCACGCTAGCGCGTGCTCACGAGTTTTGCCGAAGCAAAACTCGCATGTGCAATTTTTACTTAGATGCCTTGATAACAGCCTGTGCGCCGGCGAGTCTTGCGGCTGGTACACGGAATGGTGAACAAGA
>JAEEGH010022606.1_pt1 | contig 12875 bp, 9 predicted proteins | sample 9134181 | NCBI WGS metagenome assembly JAEEGH01 (sample SAMN16246544, study PRJNA631951) | gut metagenome | biome: gut microbiome; feature: rumen; material: DP-attached | host: Bos | place: Iran: Karaj | collected 2018-10 | reverse complement strand
GTATTGCAAACGGCGGTATTTACAATCAGCCTCTTTTATATTCAAAGGTTACAGATGACGAAGGTAATATAATTCTCGACAGTTCAATGTTTGAACAAAGAAGAGTTTTAAAAGAAACTACTGCATTCCTTCTTACAAGTGCAATGCAGGACGTTATCAGAAACGGTACCGCACACATGGTTGACTTCGGTAACATGTCTATCGCAGGTAAAACAGGTACAACCTCATCGTATAACGATATCTGGTTTTCCGGATATTCGCCTTATTATACAGCCACCGTATGGGTCGGTTTCGACAACAATGTAGACCTCGGCAGGGATCAGCACGATATCGCTAAATACCTTTGGAAAGAATGTATGCAAAGAATCCATTCGGATCTTCCCAATGCATCATTTGATATTCCAAACGGCATCACAACACGTGCCATTTGCTCCGAATCGGGCAAGATACCCAATGAAGGCCTCTGTGACGACCATATCAGGACCGAATACTTCGAAGTCGGTACAGAGCCCACTGAGTACTGTGACGTGCATTACAAGGGCATTATATGCGCTTACGACGGTAAGATTGCATGCGAGACATGTCCTTTCGCTACAGAAGGCGTTGCCACTCTTCCTCTTAAGGAATCAGAATTACTTGATTACGGCAAGAACAATGTCGAAGATAATCACTGTATGCACAATTCCGAGTTCTACGCCCAGGAAAATTACCAGGATATCCTCAATGCCCAGATGTGGGAAATAATGTCGAGATAATCGATTTCATAGATTGACATCATAAAAAAATTAATATTTGATAAAAGAAAAGATTCGGATTTTAATTAATCCGAATCTTTTATATTGTTTAAATCTTTTTATCTAGTTTTCAGAAGAATCTTCAGAACTCTCTTCGCTCTCGCTTTCATCACTTTTTGATGTATCCGCAGGCTTTGAAGTTGTTTCCAAGCCAACATATTCTTCGTATACACCAAGATCGTTTAAGAACATTGGAACAACTTCAACATATTCTGAGTAAACATAAGCAGGCTTGCCGTCGTATTCAATCTTGATCCACTCGGAATCTTCACCGGATATAATCTTAAAGTCATATCCTTTATACGCCGAGCCGAGACGCTCATAGTCAGTACCGGGGCCCGATCTGATATTTACATTGTCTTCAATTAATCTTGCACGATTATGTACATCAATCTGTACGGTTTTAGCCTGGCTTTCCTCTTTTTCTTTAACCTGCAGTTCAATTTCATTCATATCTACCTTTTCTTTTACGGGAAGATAATAATTGGTATCCTCATTTACAACAGCAGGCCTGGTTGCAATTTTAATAACGCAAAAAATAATCGCAATGGAAAGACAGATAATAACACCATACATTATTGAAGTTCGTGACTTTTTGTCCAATAACATTTAGGTTTACCTGTAAATATAATTTATTGTTTATACGCAGTGAATTCGATTTCCTCGGTATAAGGAGTTTCCATATCTCCATACTTGAAGGAAATGGTCATTGTTCCGTAAATATAATTGCCGTCACATGTACCATCCATGTTAATTGTATATGTACCGGAATTATCTTCAAATCCAAAGAACGAATCGGAAAGATATCCGTTCATATCTTTATCGGAAACAGAAAGGCTGTATGTACCCCAGTCAGAAGGAAGTAAATCTCCGCCAGCATATTTTCCCTTTGCATAATCGCTGTATGTAATAAAGGTCTTGTTGTTAAATCTCTGATATCCGAGATATTCGCCCATATCAACGATTAAATCCCATGCAGCGGGAGTCGTATCTGAATCTTCGTAAATAGAAATTGCAAAATCATCGTATGAATTGTCAGTGTAGAGATCTTCAATATCAATACTTATGCCGTTATCTTTAAGATAATCGTAAAGTTCCTGTGAACCATATGTATTAACTACCTGGCTGGTTCCGATATAATCACCGTAATAATCGGATGCATTGGTATAATCCTTGGTATTAGTTGTTGTTCCGGGGAGTTTATCCTTAAATACAAAGAATGCAATTAAAGCTCCGATACCAAGTAAAAGAACCAGGAGAACTATAATTATAATAATTACAATTACAGCAATAAGACAGCCTTTACCTTTTTTCTTGGGCTTATCTGCTTTTTCTTTTTTCTTCTTTTCTTTTGCTTCTGCCTTAGGAGCTGCGGGAGCGGGTGCAGGTTCTGCTGCAGGAGCAGGTGCAGGTGCGGGAGCAGGTGCAGGCTGTTCTACAACAGGTGTAGGAGCAGGCGCAGGCGCGGGCTCTTCAACTACAGGAGCAGGCGCGGGCTCTGCTACAGGTGCAGGCTCTTCTACTACAGGAGCAGGTACAGGTTCCTCTACTACAGGTGCTGCTACCGGTTCTTCAACAACAGTTTCGGGCGCCGGAGCAGGCTCTTCCACAACAGCTGCAGGAGCAGGCTCTTCTGCCTTAACTTCTTCTATAACTTCAGCAACGGGAGCAGACACTTCTTCTTTAACTTCAGCAACTGCTTCTGCTACTTCTTCTTTCTTCTCTTCTACAGTTTGAACTACTTCTTCTTTGACTTCTGCTGCAGTTTCAACTGCTTCTGCTTTAACCTCTTCTACAGGTTCTGCAACAACTTTGGTTCCGCAGTTAGAACAAAACAGTGCGCCGTCAGCAAGCTTGGTTCCGCAAGTACTACAATACATAACAATTCTCCTTTACCCATAATTAGTGAAATCGTTTATTTTAAAACAATAACGCTTATTTTTTCACAAACTTTATTATACCATTTCAGACACTTCAAATACAACTCTAAATAAAACTATTTTATTGACAAATTTTAGTGTCGTATGATAATATATTACACGTTGCGAATGCTGCTATGGCTCAGTAGGTAGAGCGTCGCATTGGTAGTGCGGAGGTCACGGGTCCGATTCCCGTTAGCAGCTCGAAAAAAGAAAGTTCGATTTTCATCGAACTTTCTTTTTTCGATTTATTATATTTTACTTTAACTCCAACTGATCCCAGGTATCTGCAGGAACAAATGCAATGTAAGTCTTACCTGTGTTAAGTTCAATTTCCTGACCTGTTGACTTGTAGTAGTAATGAGTAATGCCTTCGGGTTTAGCCTTTGACCATGTGATAGGAACAGCAATACCTCTTGATAAATAATATCCTTCATGTGTAGTAGAATCTGTTACGTTATAAGTAAGATATCCGTTCTGGTCAAGCTGTGTGAAGGAAATAGCTTCAAGAATTACATTTGTAAAGCTTGTAACCTCGTCATCTAAAGCATCAATATGTGCTTTTCCATACTCGTAATACTCATACACTTTTTTCTCATCGTTATATTTAAGCTGAGATTTATTGTGAGGGAAAGGTAAGTCTACTTCAACAACTTTCTTGCCTTCTTTATTGTCTTCAATCTTGTTGTCGCCCTTGGATGCGAACTTCCAGTGCTTGCCTTCATAATATTTGTTGTATTCAACAGAATATCCGGCCTTTTCAATTCGATCTCCCAAACCTGCAAAAGATTTACCGGTTGTAGGATTGGTATATGATTCATATGTTACATATTCAGTGAATTCCGAAGGCTTGCCATTTGAATATCTTGCAAAACCGCCTGAGAGGTTGTTGCAATAAGGCATTCCGATATAGTTGTCAATATAGAAAGGTCCACCGTCGTGAACAAGAATTGCGTTCCATTCACCGGAAAGCATTACGTTCGTTGTACGTGTACTACGGATACTGCCAAACTGTTCAATCTTCTCATAGTCTTTTACAAGGCACATAAGTCTGGTAATTCTTCCGTTAGCGGTAGAATTCATAAGTTCATATACAACATCTGACTGGTTAACACCGTAATGATCAAGAGCTGTAAGTTCATTATCTACCATAACCGCAATGGGTCTCTGATTTTCAAGTTTTTCATCAATCCATTCATTTGTAAGTTCGCTTCTAACAAAACCTTCTTTGGTTTCTTCGTAAACTACTTCCTCTTCTTCGGGTTCCTCTTCCTCTACGGGAGTAATAACATCAGAATCAATTGTAACCACAGGAACAGGATCTTCTTCTTCGGGAAGTCCCTGTAAATCAGGATTTTTCTGGCATGCAAAAGAAAATGCAAGAATTGAAATCATACCTGTTGCAAAAGTCGCAATGGTTTTAATCTTCTTTAAATTCATAAAGCTGTCCTTTCAACAATTACTTTGTGTTACACAACACCTGTTAATTATATCACTTTTATATACAAAATAAAAGATTTTTCAATATTTAGTCATTAAACTGTCCGTATCTTTCTTTTTCATATAAAGAATTAAGTTCAAATATGTCTTCATTCATTAATTCTTGTATATCCTCAGCTCTCTCTCGAGGAGTCTGGTATTTTTTAAGTTCATATCCTTTTTTGATATTACGTTCAATTGCCTTTTTATATATTCTTCTTATCTTCGACAACTTTTCTTTTTTCTCGTTTCTTTTACGAACAATCTTTTCTCTGATTTCAATCATGCCTTCATCTTCGATGGTCTGAGTCTGAACTTCTCTTCCGACGGACAATGATTTGATTATGGAAATAATAGCCTTAACGAATAAGAATAATAAAACTAATGCAAGAATAACGAAAACTACGGCCGAGATAATATTAAATATAGGATTAGCGGCCGGACTTTCCTCTTCCATCAAATCCTGAACATAAACTATATCATCTTCCGTTCCCCCGAAAAGGTAATTAAATACCATCTCAACGAAAGTAAAGAATTTCCAAAAAACAATTCTTAACACACCGGTAAATTTTTCATAAAGGAAAAGAGCCCAGGTGTCAAGTTTTTCAATCTTGGCAACTACCATTATCACAAAAGAAATAACGATAAAAGGAATTGCCAGTTTGGAATCGTTTTTAAGCATATCCTCAACCGGCATTTTTTCATTATTTTTTCTTTCAATTGATAAAAGATGTGCATTGGAAAAGAAAAGCCTGAAATAATACAGAATCACATAAGCCACACCAACGATAAAGAATACAAGCATTGTAAGGTTCAAAGAAAGAACATCAGCAATAAGATATAAAAGTGCAGGTATCACAACAAGTATGATGCTTATATACTCATAGCCTTGTCCTTTTGCTTTATAATAGCTTCTCATATTCGTAAGGAATATTATAAAAAATACAAACGCGAGCGCCATTTTATACAATGGTTCAACAGGAACGAATATTATCGCCGCTACGGGAATAGCGTGTAATAATGCATATACGACAATATTGTTCATAAAAGAATTCATTTTGCCGAAAACAATTCGAAGCAAAAGTGAAAAGATAAGCATCAAAAATGTTCCGACCGGAAGGACGAAATTAAAAGGCACTTTATACATCACGTCCCAAACTTCGACAACTGATATATAAAGCAAAACAACCATTATGAAATTAGCGGCTTCCGCCAGATTGTAATAGGTTTTACTTTTCATAATTAACTACCCATTTAAAGGTATCGTGACCGTTTTCCGAGAACGGAGTAATGTCCGCATAATCAAAATCAGGAATAATAAGACTCACTCTAAGGCCTTCTTTTTTAAGCTCATAAAATTTATCCACAAAATCATTTTTCCTGTAATTGGAAATAAGAATATAGTCATTATCCGCTTCGCGGTCTATATGCTCATCTATTAAATCCACAAAAGATGAAGTGATATCTTTTACCTGGATTCTGGCAAGAGCCATATCGATATTTCTTACATGACCGTCATCACAGCCTGCATCCACACCGATTTTTTCATCAGTTTCATAATCTGTTCCGTTGGTATATAAAGCCGTAGGAATCTGCTCTCCTATAAAATAATCAGCAAGGCAGGATGCAATCCTAATAGACCACTCTGCAAGCTCTTCTGCGTTTCTTATAAGATTCATATCAAGATTTAAAAGAATAATAACATTCTTTCTGTTGGTCGAATTGAAGGTGTTTACATGAAGCAAATCGCTTTTAGCAGTCGCTTTCCAGTTGATATGATTCATCGGATCGTAAGGCTGATACTCTCTAATTGAACTGAATTCAAAAGGATCTTCATTGATTTTGATTCTTTTAACAACATCACCCGTAAACGTAATAATGTCATCATTAATGTTCTCTCTTCTGATCCTTGCAGGAAGAACAAGTACCGTTGAATATTCTTCGGAAGTAGCAAAATTGCTCTTATCCATAAAAATATCTTTACAGATAATGTCTATGGAAGTGATTTTGTATTCGCCTCTTTTAGTAGCTTTAAAAACATATTTTCTTGTAATAATCTGATAAGGTCTGCAGGTAAAATAATCGTTCCTGTAATACTGATCCGTAACAGCGGAGTTCTTTTCCTTGGGGAAAATAAAGGTCCTGGTAATCGAAAATTTCAACTGTAAAACAGGCAATAAAAGAGCCTTGTCGTTTTTAATAACTTCGATAAGTGCATCTTTATCGCCCTCTCTAACGACAGGTTCTTCAAAATCAATATCAACTTGTAATCCTTTCAACCAGTTCTTTTTGTAAACTCTCTTTTGAATGAGAAACAAAATCAAACCGATTGCAAGCACTAAAAGCAATCTCATGTTTTACTCCGAATTACGAATTGAATTCCTCGCTGGGAACTTCCACACGGCTTACAAGCGCGTTAAGATACTGTTCCTTGGATGTTCTGTCTTTTCTGTTGATGAAAAGAATTCTGTGCATAAGAACAGGTACTATAAGATTCTTGATATCATCAGGAAGCACATAGTCTCTGCCGTCGATTAAAGCAGATGTCTTTGCTGCCTTTAAAAGTGCTAAAGTACCTCTTGGGCTTACACCCATATATGTACCGGAATCGGCTCTGGTAACTTCGCAAACTCTTGCTATATATTTAATGAGGTCCTGATGGATTTTTACTTCTTTTAGGAGGCTTCTTATTTCAAGGATATCTTCAGCCTCAACAACATTGTTAAGCGTCTCCAAAGGCTCGTCATTTTCAAATCTGTTAAGCATCTTTACTTCTTCTTCAAGAGAAAGATTTCCGAGAGTCAGCTCCATCATAAATCTGTCGAGTTCGGCCTCGGGAAGAGGGAATGTTCCGGCAGTCTCAACAGGGTTCTGAGTAGCGATTACAAAGAAAGGCGATTCAAGTTTTCTGCTTACACCGTCTACTGTAACCTGTCTTTCCTGCATTGCCTCAAGAAGCGCGGACTGGGTTCTGGGAGTCGCACGGTTAATTTCATCCGCAAGCAGAATGTTTGTAATGATGGGGCCGGGAATAAAATTAAATTTCTCGCTTGCTCTGTTATATACGTTAAGACCAATGATATCCGCAGGAAGCAAATCGGGTGTAAACTGAATACGGCTGAACTTTGCATTGATGGACTGCGATAAAGATTTCGCGAGCATGGTTTTGCCTGTGCCGGGAAGATCCTCAAGAAGCACATGTCCGTCGGCAATAAGGCAAATCAGCACGTTCTTTACAGTTTCGTCTTTTCCGACTATTACCTTTCCGATGTTATCCCTGATTAAATTCACTTTTTCTTTTGCTTCTGCAATATTCATAGCTTATTTCCTTTCATTTTATGTGGAATTAATAAATATCTTGCGTAAATTGTTTCGTTTGCAATATTGTTCTTAATGTTTTCTTGCAATATATTGCTCTCAAACAAAAAAGTCATACTTGCATCATCTTAATGCAAATATGACATATTTTCAAAAAAATTACAACAGATAAAGTATACTAAAATACGCTATAAACGACATAATAATGCAATATATAGTGTTTTTTAGGTGAAAATAACCCAAATATATGTTCATATCAAGGCAATTTGCCAAAACGCCCAAAAAATATGAAAATAATAAGCGTATTACTTGTCGTCTATGAACATAGCATCGCCGAATGAAAAGAATCTGTATCTCTCTTTTACGGCCTCTTCATAAGCCTTTAAAACATTCTCTCTGCCCGCAAGCGCTGAAACAAGCATAATAAGCGTGGACTCAGGCAGATGGAAGTTTGTAATAAGGCAGTCTAAAACTTTAAATTTGTATCCGGGATAAATGAATATACTTGTATCCCTGCTCTCCGCTCTGACCGTACCGTCATCATCAGAAGCCGACTCAATCGTACGACAGCTCGTGGTTCCGACACAGATAATTCTTCCGCCGTTCTTCTTGGCTTCATTAATAATATCAGCCGTTTCCTTTGTAACCTGATACCATTCGGAATGCATATGATGGTCGAGAATATTGTCTTCTTTTACGGGTCTGAAAGTTCCGAGGCCGACATGTAAAGTAACATAGGCAATCTTAACGCCTTTATTCTCTATTTTCTTGAGCAGTTCGTTTGTAAAATGAAGTCCGGCCGTAGGTGCAGCCGCAGAACCGTCGTATTTTGCATATACGGTCTGGTATCTGTTCTTATCCTGAAGTTTATGAGTAATGTACGGAGGAAGCGGCATTTCACCGAGCTTATCAAGTATCTCTTCCCAAATACCGTCAAATTCAAATCTGATGATACGGTTGCCTTCGGGCGTTATATCAATCACCGTACTCTTTAAAATTCCGTCACCATAGGAAAACGTATATCCTATTTTTGCCTTTTTGCCGGGCTTAACCAGACATTCCCAATCGGTATCCGAAAGTCTTTTAAGTAAAAGAAACTCTACACTTGCTCCGGTACCTTCTCTCACACCAAACAGTCTCGCGGGAATAACCTTGGTATTGTTAAGTACCAGGCAGTCTCCGGGGTTCAGATAATCGATAATATCGCTGAAATGATGATGTGAAAATTCACCGGTATATTTATTCAGTTTAAGAAGTCTTGACGAAGAACGATCCGCAAGCGGGTCCTGTGCAATCAGTTCTTCGGGAAGATCGTAGTAAAAGTCAGATTTCTTTAATTCCATATTACATATTCTTCAAGAATGAAATATATCCGCGATAGGTCTCGTAGATATCAGCTTTGCTTGTAGCTTCATAAGGAGCATGCATGTTAAGTACCGCTACACCGCAGTCAATAACGTTCATTCCGTATTTTGCAAGCATATAAGCGATCGTTCCGCCGCCTCCTAAATCAACTTTACCAAGTTCGGCAAGCTGGAAGGAAATATCATCTTTCGCAAAAACTGAGCGGATGGCTCCAAGGTATTCCGCATTTGCATCATTTGAACCTGATTTACCGCGTGAACCCGTAAACTTGCAAAGAACAAGTCCCCTTCCCAAATATGCAACATTCTTCTTATCAAAGCTTGAAGCATATGAAGGATCAAACGCACTTGAAACATCGCTTGAGAGCATATTGGAATTTGCAAGCATTCTCTTAAGCTTGATTTCGGAATAATCATCACAAAGATTTAAAAGTTCAGCCATTACGTTTTCGAATAACTGTGACTGCATTCCCGTGGCGCCTACGGAACCTATTTCTTCCTTGTCCGTTAAGATGCATACTGCCGTTCTTTTAACCTTCTTAACTTTAAGCATTGCTTTGTATGAAGGGAATGAACATACTCTGTCATCCTGTCCGTATCCGAGTACCATTGAACGGTCAAGGCCGGCTTCTCTGGCTCTTCCTGCAGGTACGATCTCGAGTTCTGCCGATAAGAAGTCTTCTTCCTCGATATCATAATATTTCTTTAAGATATCAAGTACGGATTTCTTTACTGCATCCTTTTCTTCTTTATCTTCCTTGTCTTTCTTTGACTTGGTATTTGTCTCAGCTTTAATGGGTTTATTTCCGACGATAAGATCGAGCGCTTCGCCTTCGATCACTTTAGCGGCTTTCTTTTCAAGCTGTTCAGATGATAAATGAATAAGAAGATCGGAAATAAAGAATACGGGATCGTCCTCTTCTTCTCCGAGATTAACGATAACCGTTGTTCCGTCTTTCTTTGCAACTACACCGTGAATTGTAAGAGGGATAGTTACCCACTGATATTTCTTGATACCGCCGTAATAATGCGTATCAAGATAAGCAAGTCCGTTATCTTCATATAAAGGATTTGCTTTAACATCCAGACGGGGAGAATCGATATGAGCACCGAGGATATTTACACCGTCTTCAAGCTTATCGGTTCCGATATTGGCCATGATGATCGATTTATTCATTTTCACGGAATAAACCTTATCTCCGGCTTTTAACTTCTTTCCGGATTTTATGACCTTACTAATATCAACATACCCTTCTTTTTCGATATCATTAACGATCTTCTCAACGCATTCTCTCTCAGTCTTGCACTCGGAAATAAAATCGATATATTCTTTTGTAAAAGATTCAAGTTCTTTTAACTGGGTAGCATTGTACTTGTTCCAAACACATTTATTGTCCATGACTTTCCCTCCGTGATATTTCTGTTTCATGTTCATTCATGATTCCGTCAACTTCTTCGGTCTCGATCTTCTTTTTCTTTTTTGACCGCGACACCAAAAATATTATGGCTGCAATGATCAGGGCAATTACCAGTAAGATCGCAGTTATAACAACAGCGTCAAGAACCAATCCAAAGAATATCAGTAATTCCCATCCGAAGAATAGCATCATGGCCGCCTGATCGTTGCTCAAATTGCCATTGGCAAGAATCTGAATAAACAAAAGAAAAGATAAAACTGTAAACATAATTTAACTTCTTATATCAACATCCAATTTATATTTAAGGTTACCAAGGATCTTCTTAACATACTTGTCAACGGAATCAGCCGCAAAATCTTCTTCACCGGGCGTGAATGTTATCGTGAACGCAAGGCTCTTCTTGTCGGCAGGGATGTTATCTCCTTCGTATACGTCGAAGAGTTTAACAGCGGTAACATACTTGCACGCATCCTTAATGGTATCCTCTACGGTACCGCATGCAACGTCCTTGTTCATAAGGAGCGCAAGGTCTCTGTTAACCGAAGCGAACTTTGATAAAGGTTTAAATGTTGCCTTGGTATCAAGTGCGTAAAGATAATCAAGGTCGATCTCAAGGATATATGCATCCGTTCTTAGATCGAGTTTTTCAGCTACTTCGTATGCAACTTTTCCAAGATATCCTATCTCATTACCGCCCTCTTTAATTACTGCAGTCTGATAAGGATGAAGGAATGTTTTTTCCGAAGGCTCATATTTGAATTCCGTGAAGAATGAATCAGCTACGGCATTTGCGATTCCTTTAAGAGCATAGAAATCATACTTGTCTCCGAAGATCGCTACACAAAGTGTCTGCTTTTCTTCAGGATACTCTGTAAGAGGAAGGTTCTTGGGAATGAATCTTGATGCTACTTCAAAAAGCTTGCCTTCAAGATTACCCTTCTTCTGGTTTCTTGATACCGCATGAAGCATCGAAGGTGCAAGTGTTGTTCTCATTACGGAAAGATCTTCATTGATAGGATTTAAGATCCTGATCGCTTGTCTTTCTACTGCATCTTCAGCATAGTTTAAAAGATTGAAATCGGAAGGTGAGATGAATGAATAATGAATACACTCATATGCGCCCTTTGCACAAAGATCCTTTTTAAGTTTAAGTTCCTTCTTCTGCTTAGCGTTAAGACCGCCCATAGTAACCTGTGCGTCGGGAAGGAATGTATCGATGATGTGATCGTAACCGTACATACGGATAACTTCTTCCGCAACATCGGGATAGCTTTCCATATCTTCTCTGTATGCAGGGATCATAAGTGTAAGTTCATCGCCGTTAACCTTGGGATCGAATGAAAGGTTCTTAAGGATCCTTACGATATCTTCAGTGGGTACTTCGATACCGAGTACTCTGTTAACCTTTGCGATGCTTACTTTCATCTCCTTAGGCTCGATAGAGTTGCCTGTATTAACATCAACATGAGTTGATGATACTTTACCACATTCAAGTTCCTCAACAAGGTGAAGAGCTCTCTTCATTGCGTTGAATGTGGAGTATTCGTCTACGCCTTTTTCATATTTGGCAGATGCATCGGTTCTTTTTCCGAGTGCCCTGGAAGTCTTTCTTATATTGTCTCTTGCGAACTTGGCCGATTCGAAGAGAACTTCTTTTGTTGTATCTCTGATCTCGGAATTAAGACCGCCCATGACACCTGCGATAGCAACAGGCTTAACACCGTCACAGATCACAAGGTTATTTGTGGTAAGTTCATATTCCTGTTCATCAAGAGTAACTATTTTTTCCTTGTCTTCAGCACGTCTTACTACGATCTTGTTTCCTTCGATATAATCACAGTCGAAAGCGTGCATGGGCTGACCCATTTCAAGAGATACATAGTTTGTGATATCGACCATGTTTGAAATAGGTGTCTGACCTACAAGAGTAAGTCTTCTCTGCATCCACAAAGGTGATTCTTTGATCACAACATCATGTACATAATGTCCGATATATCTGGGGCAGATATCGGGAGCTTTAACTTCCACGCTGAAACCTTCCTTAACGGATGAATCTTCTGTGAAATCAAGGGAAGGAGCTTTGTATTCTCTATTTAAAACAGCGGCAACTTCTCTGGCGATACCTGTAATGCACTGGCAATCGGGTCTGTTAGCCGTAATGGAAACATCAAAAAGATAATCATCGATCCCAACGATAGGTTTGATATCGGCACCGACCTCGGCATCATCACTAAGTAAAAGAATTCCGTTATATGATGCACCGGGATACATACCATCAGCTACACCTATCTCAACGCCTGAACAAAGCATACCCTGTGAATCATATCCGCGAAGCTTTCCTGATTTGATCTTCATAACGCCTTCGACAGTCTTATGATCCTTTGCTGTTGCATATACGCTTGCACCGTCCAGAGCAACAGGGAATTTCTTTCCTGCTTCAACATTATCCGCGCCACAGCAGATCTGGAGTAATTCAGGTCCGCCGACATCAACTTTACATACATGAAGATGTGTATCGGGAATAGGTTCGCATTCTTTTACAAGACCTACAACAACGCCTGAAACATCTTTACCGACTTCGAT
>JAEEGH010022601.1_pt1 | contig 12876 bp, 12 predicted proteins | sample 9134181 | NCBI WGS metagenome assembly JAEEGH01 (sample SAMN16246544, study PRJNA631951) | gut metagenome | biome: gut microbiome; feature: rumen; material: DP-attached | host: Bos | place: Iran: Karaj | collected 2018-10 | reverse complement strand
AATCTAGAACCGGTTTCCCGAGCTACGAAGGGCTCGAACCTTCGACCCACGCCTTAAAAGGGCGTTGCTCTACCAACTGAGCTAGTAGCCCGAACGCACCCAAATATATTAAACGTTTCGCCTTTTGTAAAGGCAAAAGCCGCATTTATTCGTAAAAATTAACGCTTTTTTGGCGAATTTCCCGTTCGCATGGTCACAATATTTGTAAATTTCAACCATGAATTTCAAGCACTTTTTGACAACGGCTTTTGCGCTGCTCTCGATCCCTGTAGCAAGCCATGCCTATTTCACTCAAGGCGACGCCGGACAAGAAGTGTTTTCGTTCATCAACACCTTTGATAGCCCCCGCAATGCCGCGTTAGAAAAGTCTGCCGGTGCCGGAGTTTCCACCGACCCGACGATTACGCAGCTGAACCCGGCCGCAGTTATTCTTCCCGAAAACAAGAACCACATCGCATCGGTTCACTGGCAAACGGGCGACATGGCCGACAACCAGGGAAGCATTTACTACACCGGTCACATAAACAAATACATTTTCCAGGTTTCATACAATTGGCTTTCTTACGGAAGCATTGACGGATACGACGAATACGGCGAAGCAACCGGCAAAGAATACGAACCATTCAGCCAATTGGCAACAGCAACTTTAGCGATTCCGTTCAAGCACTTCCGCTTCGGTGCAACACTCAAGTTCGCATCCGACAAATTGACTGATGAATCTGGTGACCGCACGGCATTAGGCGCTGCTTTCGACTGGGGTATCTCCTGGCAGTCCCAAAGCAACCGTTATGGATTAGCCCTAATGGCTCGCGATTTCGGATGCCTTCTGCGAGACTACGTGGACGACGGTGAAGACGAATACTACCCCATGTCGCAGACCTTTGCCATCGCAGGTTTCTTCAGGCCCAAGGTTCTTCCCCGCCTTACGGTTTTTGCAGACAGCGATTTTCCGCGTTACCAGGAAGCCTTCTTGAGCTTGGGTGGTGAATACGCCCTGGGTCAGCATTTCTTCATTCGCGCCGGTTTCCAACGTACTTGGCTTGACTTGATTCGCGATGCCAAGGAACTCATGGCCTCCGAGGATCGTCCGGATGAAACCAACAACGCCCATATGTTGAGCGCCGGTCTCGGTTATTCCATGGATCTATTCTCGCTGGATTACGGTTTTTCGTACCTGGCCGAAGGAATGGGCCACGAGCACAGGCTCGGAGTTCGCGTGAACTTCTAATTCAGGTGTGCGATGCGGCAATTTGACGTCATTGTACTCGAAGATAACGACTCCCCTTCTGACAAATGGATTCCCCCTTTCGAAGACCCTGCTCTAGGGTGGTTTCATAACGCAGACTGGAATCATCCCCTACAAAGCATCGATGCAGAATGGGTGGTATTCGCAAACTCCGCAGTAAAAATAGACCGCGATTTTCTGAACAACTTGGCTGAAGTCATCGAGGGGTTCCCCATGGTAGACGCCTTCGCGCCGCGACTGAAATTCGAAGGGCATTTTTACGGAGGACCGTTGCTCAATGGATCCAAGGGTCTTGTTCCAATTTCTGAAAACGAAAAGATGCGCTTTGTAGCTGCGCCGAATCCTTTGATTGCCGTATTTTCAAGCCGTATTATCCAGCGCACTGGCCAGTTCGACCTGGATTTGCCTCCTGAATTTAGACTATTGGATTATACGCTCCGAATGGCCCATGCCGGCGGAAAAATGTTCAGCGTCCCGTATCTCGTGGCAAAAACATCCCAGCTAGCCAACTCCAGTTGTCAAAACCAAATCGCACCGCTGTGGGAAATCTATTACAAGAGCCTCCCTGCGAGCCTGCTATCGGCATTCACATTACGCCACCCGACCATGCTCCTCAAATTCTTGGGGTTCGACAAAGACAAGAAACGCCGCCAGTTCAAGCGCGACAAGGCCACATCGCTCTCGAAACTAACCGCAGATTACCTAAAAGAAATTTCGGTTTAGAAAAACACCCAGACAGCAAGCCAGAAGACCATCAGGCAAAATTCCATCTCCTTAGAAATCTTCGAGAGGAACGTACTGCATAGTGTCATGCCCAAGACCGCAAGAATGCGGGTCCAAGCGATATCAATGCCGCGGTAATACAAGGCAATGCCGCCAAAGAGTTCTATCCAGCACCAGAGTGATTGCGCCAGCACCAGATAACGTCTACGATAAAGGGACAGCGACGTCGTCGAGAGACAAAGGCACAGGGCCAGCATGCGGAAGGGGTAATGCTCCAGCGTCGGATCCACGGAGATGTCACCGGCAAAATAAGTGAATAGGCAGAACAGAACCAGGAACCCGGCAAGAAGCGCCCCGTTGCGGTACGGAGACGAGCCCTTGCGCCACAAGAACGAAGCGCAACCGAGGGCAATCAGGCAAGAAAGCGAATTAGCTAAAGCCGTCATTTTTCGCCCTCCTTTGCCATGGAATACATGTAATTCACAAGCCCAAGAGCCTCTTCAGGAGTCAAACGGCCCACATAGGGGTTCATGTTGTTGCGCCCGTTCAAGATGACTTTGACAAGAGAATCGATGCCAAGGCTATCAAGCCGCTGCACGCTCAGTTTTTGTGGCACCGGATAAAATTCACGCACGAATTTTTCATTGAAGTGGCCGTCCGTCCCGTGGCACGTGGCGCAGCGGGCATTCCAAAGCAAACGGGCATGATTTTGAGAAACCGGGGCATCGACACCTATAGGTTGCGAAGAAAGCGTTTTGGCTGAACTCTCAGAAGATCCGCCTGCGAAGAAAGCTCCCAAACAGGCCGCAAGCAATACAAACAGTACCAAGCACAACTTTTTTTCGCGGGAAGTCATGACTAGAGTTTTTTCCACAAAGTAGGCACGGAAACACAAAGCAACCGCAGTCGCCGCCGCCATAATCGGATACAAAAGCGGTATCACATTGGCTATAGAAAGTTCTGCATTGGCGAAAACACTTTGCCCCCAAGCCCAAACCGTAAACAGAATCGCAACCGCTGCCCCCACAAGCAAGGGGTTCCGCAACACGTGAAATTCTTCCGAAGACCAAGGCTGAATGTAAAAGCCCTTTTTGGGTTTTGCAACGCCACGCAAACCCGTTGAATTTTCTTTTTCAAGTTCTTCTTGTTCCGCCTCGGCCAAATCGGTTCCATCTACTTCGCCAAAGTAGGAGCCAGCGCCTTCCATATTGCGATTCAAGTAACGGCGAATTCCAAAGAACAGCAACACAAAGCCGCCCACCGAGAATGCAACAAGCCCCCAATCAATCCAATTAAAGGGTGAAGAAGCTTGCAAGCCAAATTCCGGCGAAACGATGTAAACCCTTTCAAGGAAAAGGCCTATCAAAATGCTCACGGAGAATGCAATTCTGCCCCACTTGTTTTCACGAATGATCGAAACCATTCGGAACTGAGGAAGAATCCCGGCAAAAACCAGGGCCCATGTGCAAATGGAACCCTTGAACATCAAGTCCCAAATCCAGATGGCGCAAAGAATCCAGGTGCAGATGAGCTGCAGGCGTTCCAAGAGGCGCACGCGGTAGCCTTCGGCACAAATCAAGAGGTTCACGAGCGCAAGCCCCGAAAGGATTGCCCCCGCGATAAAGTAAACCGGGAAGAATGCGCCGCGCCATTCCGGCACAAAAGTCGTCGCAAAATCGAGACTCACCACCGTATGCACCCAAAGCACCAGCGGGAACAAGAGCCACGCCATCGGCTTGCGGTAACGTTCCAGTAGCGGGTTCTCGCGGGATCTCAAATGTACCCCAAAGAACAGCAGCGACAAGAGCGCGTACACCGCAATGCAGCAGAAGTCCCAAACCAGGGGCGAGCGCACATTGGCAAAGTTGCCTCGGGCATCAAGGAAGGGGGCCACCATGTAAAAGTTATCGATGACTCCCAAATGCATAAGCGGAAAGATTCCCGCAAACACAAGACATACAAGCGTCGAAAGTTCTGCAATCAAGGCAGTACGGCGGTCAAGCTTTATATCGAGCGCAAGGAAAATCGCCGACAGAAGCGTACCGGCATGGGCAAGTCCAATCCAGAAAACAAACAGACTGATAGGCGTGCCCCAGAAGGTGCGAGAATCCACCATCCAGGCAGAAGGGCCTTCGAAAATCGAATAGCCCAGCGCATAAAGCCCCGGCAAGAACAGCGCAAGACCAGCAAGTATCAAGTACTTGAACATTAGCGCCTCCCCCGCATAAATACTACGGAAGGATCAAGGTCGGCCAATTCCCGCGGCGCGTACAGCACGCGGTTCTTGGTCAGCTTTACCAGCGGAGACTTTTCATCGAGCCAGTTACCAAAGATGATGGCGTTCTTGGGGCAGGCTTCGGCGCAAGCAGTTTTGACGCCGCGACCGCGCCATTCTTCTGCAGTTACGCCAACGGTAAGCGACGTCTTAAATTTGAGACGATCATTCTGCAGGCGATGCAGGCAAAGGCTGCATTTTTCCATGACGCCCTTGTCGCGGAGCGGAACTTCGCGATTGAACTGTCGGGCAAGCCCGAGTTTCTGGGCATCGTTAAAATTGAACTTTCGAGCCTGAACGGGGCAATTTGCGCCGCAAAAACGGCTTCCCGTACAACGCTTGTACATCATGGCGCTCAGGCCATCGGGCGTGTGATTGGCGGCCCCGGTCGGGCAGACGCGTTCGCACGGGGCATTGCCACAGTGCACACACATGAAGGGGGCGCTGCCGCGCATGTCGACCCAGTGCATAAAACGCCCGCGGGCAGCATCTTCGTCGGGAACCAGCGGCACGTTGTTTTCGAGGTTGCAGGCCAGAATGCACTTGCCGCAGCCGTCGCAGGCATCCAGGTCGATGGCCATGCCGAAACGGTTGAGAGTCGAGGCCCCCGGAATCTTGAGGGCACCCGGAGTCGGGACTTTCACGAGGTCGAGGGATTTTTTCGCCTGCGATAGGGCAAGCTTGACTTCGTCTTCAAAACACTTGAGGCTAGGCAAATCGCCGGCGAGTTCTTCGAGCGGAATCCTGCGGCAGCCAAACAGCAGCCCCATTACCGCTACCAGAGAACAACTCTTGATGAATTCGCGACGATCCATACTCATAAGATACCTTCACGAATCAGCGGTGGCAAGCGGCGCAGTACGTGGCCGCCGGCTTAAAGCCTTTTTCTTTGAAAGTTTCGCCCCTATGGCACTTGAGGCAACTTTGCATATTGAACAATTCTGCGCCGTAGCGGTTCTGCATGTAGCCCCGGCCGTGACAATCGGCGCAAGCGACGCCTGCAGCGGCATGCACGCCATGGTGAAACACGACATGGTCCGGTAAATGGCGCTTGTGGGACCACGGCTCTCCATCGGCTTTTGCAAGCACGGAATCCAGCGTCTCAATTCCCGGATTTTCGGTCAGCGGGAGCCTGTGACAATCCATACAATCCGCCTTCGAGGGCATAAAGGCATTCGCCGAGGCGCGCGAGCCCGTATGGCAGGCGGCACAGTCCAAGCCGATTGAATCGCCATGCAACGCATGGTCAAAAGGAATCGCACCCACAGCTCGTTCAGGAACGCGCATCTCCCCCATCAAGAAATCCGCCAAGAAAAAAGAGAATACGACGGCAAAACAAATCGCCGACCATTTAAATATTCTTGTATTTTTTCCCTTCTCTCTTATCACAATCTCTCACCTATTTCGGTCGCCCCGGATCATCGGGATTCTTGAGAATGTACAAGAGCCACGCCGTCATCATTTTCGCCTGCTCTTCAGTAAGCGGAGTGATTTCCATGGCAGGCCATTCATCGGGGTGCTGCGGAGTCGGGTGCATCAGGTAACGCACCAAGCCTTCCGGATTTTCGGCATAATTTGCCACATTGTCGCGCATCGGCGGGGCGGCAAACTTGCGAGCCCAGCGGTGGCATCCGCGACATTCGTTTTCAAAATATTCGTGAGCCTGTGTTTTGAGTTCGGGCGTAACCGGCGGAAGCACAAAAGCCTCTACCGCAAATAAAGCACATACCGCCACAAAAACGAAGACTACCACCCGGAGTTTCAAAACACCATCCTTTTGAATACAAGATTCCTCTCAAATATAAACATTTTTTTTCAAATATATTCCTATTTTTGGGTTCAGGAGACACAAATGAAAAATTTCTTATTCTACCTAATGCTTTTGGCGGGTTTTGCCGCAGCGAATACGTGCACGGAAGCGTATTTTCTGGCTATAAAACCATATCTGATACAATCAAAAAATTCTCCCTACATAGATTCTGTTCGTTCTAGATATGATTACACAACGCAAGATGACACCTTACAAATCGACAAGTTTACCAAATTTTTTTATAAAGATGGCCGACTCGAAAAAATAGCATTCGGCTATGTTGGTGACACGGCAAACCAGTACACAGATTATGATATAATCTACTGGTCCACAGATGAAAGCGTCCTGTCAAAAATAGATGCAGAAGAACTAGTTTCCGATTCCACATCTGGCGACACAACCTATATAGATAGAAAGTGTTACCAAAGAGGGGCTATTAACCAAAGAATGCAATACAAAATAACCAATTCCTATGTATCATCTTTGAGCATAGAAGAAATCGGTAGACTTGGAGACAACGGATTAATGGAAAATTTCCAATGGGAAGAATTTAGTGAATCCTTTTTCAGAAATGACACACTTGTAATGAATTATACCACAAATTACTCTCCAGATGGTTCTCCAAAAGAACAGCTTACATACTATGTAGAAGATCCCAGCGATGATTTTAAATGCTACGAATACGAAAACGATTCCTTGACCCTGACACTGGTTTATCAGAAAACTGACAACGGATTTTCTCTAAAAGCGAACCAAGGGACAAGTTTAAAAGAGATCTTTTTCGTTGATCCAAACAGCACCACCGCCATCCGCAAGCAGCGCCCGGCGGTAAAGATTTCGCCGAAGGCTAGGTACTTCGATTTGCTCGGACGATATAAATTCACTAAATAACCTTTTTACTCTTAAACTCAAATGAAACGAATTCTATTTAGCCTAATGCTTTTGGCGGGTTTTGCCGCAGCGAATACATGTACCGAAGCGTGGTTTGAAATCAACGCTTATAACTATATATACACTAAAGACCATGCACACTTAGATTCCGCTTATTACAATGATGAATCAACAGAGAAATATATTTATAACAAAGAACATCTTGATTATCTTATTACAAAAGAAGGTGGAGAAATTCATACTATAAATTTTTATTGGAATTCCGATGAAAGTGTATTATCGAAAAAAGGTACTGAATATTTCGGAATAATAAAGTATTCAGAAGACACTCTATTCATTACCCTCACGAATTATCATGATGGAGTGGTCCACGAACAGCAGACCGCAAAAATCACAAATAAAACATTAGACGCTCAATATCCTGATGGACCAAACGGCGAGATTGCTTTCGAGAAGATTTATTTTCAAAATGATTCGCTCGTCAAGTCCATTACTTACAACTATGGAACAGATTCCGCTGAAGTACATAAAACAATCATTGTCAGCGATGAACAAGATGACTTTAAATGTAAAGAATATGGAGAAAAAGAAATCAAAAATTTTAGTTTGGAATATGTCAAAAATGACAACGGTTATGCCATTAAGAGACACAACGAAAAATATTCCCGCGAATATTTCATGATTTACCCCACCGGCACCACCGCCATCCGCAAACAGCGCCCGGCGGTAAAGATTTCGCCGAAGGCTAGGTACTTCGATTTGCTGGGTCGCTACAAGTTTACGAAGTAGTTATGGGCATTATCGAAATTATTATTATCGCGGTTGTAGAGGCGATGGATTGCTTCGCGGTCGCCATTGCCACGGGACTTTCAAAGAAAGGAATCAAGTACAGCCGCGCCATGCTCCAGGCGGTGAGCTTTGGCGTTTTCCAAGGCGGCATGACGCTGCTCGGTTACTACCTCGGAAGTTTTGCCGAGCGCTGGTTCAATTCCGTCGGCACGCCCATCGCCTGCACCATCCTCTGCATTCTGGGCGGGCGCATGATTTGGGGAGCCGTCCGTGGTGATGCGGGCGAAGAAGAAGGCGAACAGATTGCCGCGAAGAACTTGACGATTGCAAACATTTTGCTGCTCTCAGTTGCGACAAGTATTGACGCATTCGCCGTCGGAATTTCGTTTGCATTCTTGAACGCGAACATGGTTCTTGCCACCAGCGCGATCGCTCTCGCAAGCCTTATCATGGGCGTTCTCGGCTACGAAATCGGCCGTCACGCCGCCAAGCGTTTCAAAACAAAGATTCCTGAAATCGTTGCAGGCATTATCCTTATCGGCATCGGCGTGAAGATGCTGTTCTAACTTGCTATATTAGCAGGTATGGATCAGAAAGACATTGACCGCACCCGGTATTTTGAGCTAAAGAAACAGCTAGAAGAAGCAAGCCGCCTTTACTACAAGGAAGGTGTCTCCCCCATGAGTGACCAGGATTTTGACTTTGGCCTCAAGGAGATGGAAGCGCTCGAAGCGAAGTATCCGGAACTTCGCGGCAATGCCTCGCTCACGCAGCGGGTCGGCAGCGACTTGACTAACGATTTTGCGAAGGTTGCACACGCCGTCCCCATGCTCAGTATCGCAAACGTGTACAGCGCCGAAGAAATGGCGGAGTTCGTGAAAGCCGCCGAAGAAGGAATCGCTAGTTTAGACGAGAGATCCTTCGACTCCGAGCAAAGCTCTTCGCTCAGGATGACAGCTCCGAATTCTCATACCTGGATCTGCGAGAGGAAAATCGACGGAGTTTCGCTTTCGATTGTCTACGAGAACGGGCGCTTGAAGCAGGCAGCCACTCGCGGCGACGGCGCCCAGGGCGACGACGTAACCCTGAACGCACTCACGATTGCAGACATTCCCGAAACTTTGGACGCAAAGAAGCTGAAAATCGACCCCAGCGAAATTCCGCAGGGCACTTTTGAAGTCCGCGGCGAAGTCTACATGGAACGCGAGGCCTTCGAACGCCTGAACGAGCAGTTCATCTTGGAAGGCAAGAAAATTTTCCAGAACCCGCGCAATACGGTCTCGGGTTCGCTCAAGCTCAAGAGTGTGGCCGAATGCAAGACACGCCCGATGCGTTTCTTTGCCTACCACATTCCGCAGAGCAACAATAAGACGCACGAAGAGAACCTGTTGCAGCTCAAGAAGCTCGGCTTCCACACGAACGACTACTGGACCGCGGACAACACCGACGAAATCATGAAGATTTCGGAGCAGATTGGCGCGAGCCGCGACAGCCTCCCCTTCGAAATTGACGGCATGGTCGTGAAACTGAACGACCTTGCTATGCAACGCGCCCTCGGCACCACGAGCAAGAGCCCGCGCTGGGCCATCGCCTATAAGTTCAAGGCCGAGCGCGCTTACACCCCGCTCCTTTCCGTAGAATTTCAGGTAGGCCGCACCGGGGCCGTGACGCCGGTCGCGAACCTTGCCCCCGTGCGCCTCGCAGGCACCACCGTCAAGCGCGCCACTCTCCACAACTTCGACGAAATCGCCCGACTGGACCTCCACTTCGGCGACACCGTCGGCGTCGAGAAGGGCGGCGAAATCATCCCGAAAATCACCGACGTCAAGAAGGAACTCCGCCCGGCGGGGGCCGTCCCCGTGACCGCCCCCGAAAAATGCCCCGTGTGCGGTGAGTCCCTCACCCACATCGACGACGAAGTGATTTTGCGCTGCGAAAACATGCACTGCCCGGCGCAAGTCCAATGCCTATTCGAGCATTTCGTAAGCCGCGAGGCCATGAACATCGAAAACTTGGGCCCGGCCCTTATCGCAAGCCTGATTGCCACGGGCAAAATCAAGCGCATTCCGGACCTGTACCGCCTCACGCTCGAAGACCTGGAATCCCAGGAACGCATGGCCAAGAAAAGCGCCAAAAACGTCTTCGACGCTATTGCCGCCTCCAAGGAGCGTAGCCTCGAAAACCTGCTGCACGGTCTCGGCATTAGGTTCGTAGGCCGCACCAGTGCCCGAAACCTCGCGAAGCACTTCCGCACGCTCGAAGCGATCCGTACCGCCACCGTCGAAGACTTGCAGAACGTCAACGACGTCGGCGAACGCATCGGAAAGTCCGTCTACGACTTCTTCCACACCGAGCGCTACACGCAAGAAATCGACGAACTCGTAGCACTCGGCTGCCCCACCGAATTCAAGGGCGTCGTAAAGACATTATTCCAAGGCCAAACCGCCGTCATCACCGGCACACTCCCGAGCATGGAACGCGAAGAAGCCCGCAAACTCATCGAAGAAAACGGCGGCAAGGTCAGCGGCTCCGTAAGCAAGAAAACGAGCTGGGTCCTCGCGGGCGAAGCCGCCGGAAGCAAACTCACCAAGGCAAACGAACTCGGAATCCCCGTGCACGACGAAGCGTGGCTTTTGGCACAGATTGCCGCCAACGCAGACGAAACGACAACCGAGGGCAAAAAAAATCCCACTGGTAGTGCCGACACCAAGGGCGCAACCAACGCTGGCGAACAGATTAGTTTATTCTAACCTATCTTGCAGACTCGGGAGCCTTGGCGCTCCCCGTCTTATTTTTCACGCACCTAAGCGAAAATGCGGAGTGTTCAAAATCTTCCGCCGTTGCAAAATCATCCTTGGAATTAATCAGGTTCCAATAAACGGCACCCATACCGGCGCCACCTTCGGCAGCCCAAAAATAAGCACTTGACCCCAGCTCGGCATACTCGCCATCAATATAGCGGCTTCCTGCAGGAAGTGCGTTAAATCCGCTCGCATTATTTACAGGTTCTCCACCCTGCACCCAGCCATCACGGCTTTTCAGCGCTGCCCCCAATCCCTTACGCAAACCAACAGCGTACTTTCCAAGACGCAGCCATTCTTCTTGCCGCGGAATATGCCAACCATCAGGACAAATTCCCTGATGATCCTGCGCAACCGCTTCTAGCGAAGCACTGTCTAGCGAGCTCTCGATAAAATCTTCCGGAAGGCGCATCGCCACATGCCACGGATAAAGCCTTCCATAATTGCGACAACGATTATCCTTGTCCTCGTAGCAGAAACTCCCTAGGGCTGCAAAGCGCAAATTTTCGGCCATCCACACATCTTCACCAACAACAACCGTCCTGTAACGGTTTCCATCGCGAATATCCGTCAGCGATGTACTGTCGTACAACTCATCGTCATCCGGCGGATCCATCAGGCAACGCACAGAATAAGCATTGTCCTTCATTGCCGACTCCATCACAAAATCATCATTATCATAAGGCAATGTCCAAGCAAGAGCCCGCAGGGAATCCCCCTCTGTCCCAGACCAGAAACCCGTAAAGAACTCCCGGCCAACAAAGACACCCATCGTGTCGCGATATCCTGCAGCAAGCCCCGAAAAACCAAAACCGTCCTCCCCCAACAGGACATCGTCGCTTTCTTGCCATCCTTCGCGAGCACGCAAATTCGTTCCCGCACCTACGGCATCATCGATATCCTTTAAATACGCAATCAAGTTCTGAAAATCGAAAACCGTCGGAATATGCCAACCATTCGGACAAATTCCTCTCGGTTTGCGTTTCATAACAGAATCTCGCGCAACCGTTTTAGAAAACTTTTCATCAAGTTTCATTACCACGGTCCACGGATAAAGCCGGCCATATTTTTCACAATTTTCTTCCTTGTACTCATAGCAAAAACTTCCCGGCACATTCACATTCAGGTTATCGACCATCCAAACCTGGTCACCAATGTGAACAGTCCGAAGCACCTTATTCTGCACCTTTACCACCTGCGGAACCACCTTGCGTGGCGGCGGAGGAGGTTCCTTGACTTCGTATAATTTATCTTCTACACATCGGATTGAGATCCCGTCATCTTTGCCGGAATAAACCTTTTCTAAAGTTCTTGAATCATACATCAGGTTCCAATAATAAGCTCCGCCATCATCAATCTCATTTGAGGACCAAAACTGCGTCGTTCGCCCCAAGTCCACATAACCGCTATAAGGTTGCTTAATGCCGGCCGGAATGGCGTTGAAACCAAATTCGTCGGATGCCGCCGGTATACGCAATTCCTTCTCCCACAATTCGGTTGATTTCAGGCTTATTCCCACACCATCGCTAATCCCTTTTTTAGCGACAAAATATTTAAGCTTGTACCAGTCCTTATTCGTTGGTACATGCCAACCGACCGGACACGCATCATGGTACTGCCCCGGTTTCAATTTGGAGAAATCAAATTTCTTAATGGAATGACTATTGTAATAGTCACTCATCCTCATGGCCATCGCCCAATCATAGAGCCTGCCATACCTTTCGCAATTATAGTCTTTCTTGTCGTAGCACCAGCTCCCCTTCACATTAAAGCGCAAATTTTCGGCAAACCAACGCTGCTCCCCGATTTGCACCGTCTTATAGGTGCGACCATCGCGGATGTCCTTAAAATCGGGCATTTTTTCGACATGCGCAAATGCTAACGCACTCCCGCCCAAAAACACCGCCAAAAATATCGCCTGGATTCTCATTTTCACCTCTTACCAAGCAATATATACTCAAAAAACGCAAAAGACAAACTAATGTAATTTTTTTTATTCCAAATTAAAAAAGCCCCCGGCTCTTGCGAGACCGAGGACTTTTTAAGTGGTAATTTCCTTTGCCGCAGCATTGGGAAAAGGAGGGTTTTAGGGAGGGCGGAGCCTTCCCTAGTCTAAAGCGATGCCTTGCGTTAAGCAAGGCATTGCATTAAACAGCGCCCTGCCACTTCATGGCATCGGCAACCTTGAGGAAGCCAGCGATGTTTGCACCCATGACGAGGTTCTTCTTGTCGCCATACTTTGCAGCAGCGCCAGAAGCAGCCTTATAGATGCTCTTCATGATGCCTTCGAGCTTAGCGTCAACTTCTTCGAAAGTCCAAGAGAGACGTTCGGAGTTCTGAG
>JAEEGH010022598.1_pt1 | contig 12877 bp, 17 predicted proteins | sample 9134181 | NCBI WGS metagenome assembly JAEEGH01 (sample SAMN16246544, study PRJNA631951) | gut metagenome | biome: gut microbiome; feature: rumen; material: DP-attached | host: Bos | place: Iran: Karaj | collected 2018-10 | reverse complement strand
AAGTCGATGACTGGTCACTTGCTCGGTGCAACGGGTGCTCTCGAAGCTATCGTTTGCGTAAAAGCAATTGAAAATGGCATAGTTCCTCCAACTATCAACCATTTCGAAGATGATCCAGAAATAGATAATAAGTTGAACTTCACGTTCAACAAGATGCAAAAGAGAGATGTAAAGGTTGCTCTGTCGAATACCTTTGGTTTCGGCGGTCACAACTCAACTGTAATCTTCAAAGCACTATAAAATTTGAAATTCTGTTTCTCAGACATTACAAGACTTCTTTCCCCAGAGGGAAGGAAGTTTTTCTTTTTTGTGTGTCGTACAGCAGGCTACTTGCCACGTAATCTATCGCTGTACGAGACCGCATTTACACACCGTTCTGCGGCGCATCATAAACACATAACAAACAACGAACGCTTAGAGTATCTTGGCGATGCTATATTAGACATGATTGTGGCTGAAATTCTCTACGAAAAGATGCCCAATGCTAATGAAGGTCAACTTACAAGCCTGCGCGCTATGATTGTTAGTCGTAAACACTTGAATAGCGTTGCTAAGACGTTGTCGTTTTGTCGAAAAATACACTACAAAGCGTCGCATAATATCTCAAATACGCACCTTCCAGGTGATGCCTTGGAGGCTTTTGTCGCGGCTATCTATCTCGATGGCGGTTTGCGCGCTGCACGCCGATTTGTGCGCAAGCATATCGCAAGTGATGAATGTATAAGTAAGTTCCAGAGTGGCAGTAGCGAAGAAAACTACAAGTCGCGCCTATTGGAATGGGGACAACATCAGCACGTTGTGGTGAGGTTCAATACGCAAATCGTTGCGTCGGAAGATAGCAAAGTGCCAACATTCAGTTCTGAAGTTATCGTTGATGATAACAATGTGTCGTTTGGCGAAGGAAAAACGAAAAAACAGGCTGAACAGAATGCTGCATACGCTGCGCTTCTTGAGGTGAATAAGCTCTTCCCGTCGGAAAAATAATACTGTTTGCTTGTTGAAATACAAGAATTGAACGGAGCTATACGAGTGCATTCTCTGCATGTGAATTTTCGCACAGAAGGCTTCGATGGCGCAGATTAGATGTTGCAGAGACGTAATTCTCGTGACTTGTATTTGGTCGTTCGTAGCACGTAACTATGTACGTATAAAAACAAAAAACCGAAAAACCTTTTCAGATTTTTCGGTTGTAGTAGCGGGGAGCCGACTCGAACGACTGACCTTTGGGTTATGAGCCCAACGAGCTACCACTGCTCCACCCCGCAATGTAATTTTTGAGAGGATAGCAGGAATCGAACCTGCCTGAACGGTTTTGCAGACCGTCACCTAACCGATTGGCGTTACCCTCAAAATATATACGGATTTTGTTCGCTGATTTTATTCGCGGATACTTTTGATTAATTTCGCCTTTGTCTCGACCGACAAGCGATAACCTCAACGATTTTGTTCCGTATTAGAACGTATATTAAGATAATAACCGTCCAGTTTCAAATTTTCAATGTTCGTTGGCGTTAATAAATTAACGCGTTTTTGATTGTTACGAATACAATATAACAAGAATTTTCAATAATTTACCTAACAGAATCGAATTTTTTTAATTTCGTCTATTGCTTTATTCAAATCAAGCTCGTTTGCAATGTCATCAAACAATTTCATAGTATAACCTGAATAAATCTTTACTTTATTGTTTTTCAACATTTGAGTTCCATACGCAGCAAGGTCAAGTACATAAATATATGGGTCAGCATTATATTTTTCTTTGTACCTTTTTACTGCAATTGAAACAAGGTCACCTGAATTTACTTCACTATCAGAAATTATAATGATTCTGTCATATTTCTTGTTTAGTTCATTAAATGCGCATGACACGTTTGTTCCGCCCATGTCAAATTTTGAAATTTCATGAGCAATATCAAAAACATTTTCCTCGCAATTAATATCAACATATTTTGCACGAAAACCAAACACAACAATTTCTGAATTTAATTGCGTCTTAAATACAGCTGCAATCAATCCTGCTTTGTCGATACAGCGTGTTTTGTTAAAGTTTACACCACCGTCTGTCATTGAACCTGAGCAATCAACAATCACACAAGTCGAACCATTAATCAATTCTTTTATATTAGGCAATGCCATCGTGAACGAATCTCTTAAAGCGTTGCTTATTTTTACATTAGAACAGTTTTCGTATGCCAAGTCAAAAACCAAAGGATTAATCAGTCCTTCTTTGATAAGTTTTTGATTTTTAACCAACTTGCAAAAATTGTCTATCGCTTCGTCATCGTATTCACACTCCTTTGAAATGTTTTTAACATTTCGTAAAGCAGCAAGTATTGGTAATGAATTTGAATTTATCAATTCAGCCCATGCCTGCTCTTTTGTTTCTGCATTTTCTGATTTGCCTGCTTGAGAAATTTTGTTTTCCCATGTTTTGTTGTTTAATTGCTCGCCGTGCATCAAACGATTGATGACATCTTTGGATTGAGGGTGAACCATATTAACAATATCAATCAGATGCTTTTTATATTTTGCAACCTGATATTCATCAAGATGCTCAATTGCAGATGCAAATCCTTTCTTCATTGCATTTGATAACGATTTGCCATAAATCGCTTTATACGCTTTATGAATATTTATCATATCATCTGCTCTGAATATACAGCCGCCTATCTGAGATTTCTTATTAAACTTCGAATAAAAATATTTTGCATAATCAGTACCCGAAATATAAGGAGCAATCATTGCTGCCGCGAGCTGATTAACTGTACGCATTCCGCCGCCAATGCATCGAGACCAAACAATTGCCTGAGCAACAAATTTTGGGTCTGATTCACACAACTTTCGAATCGTTAACAACAAATCATTTACTTGATGACTTGGTGTTTTATAGAACTGCGGTGCAAGAGTAAGAGTATTCAACATTGAAACAAGTTTCTCTTCTTCAGTCATCGAATATGACTGAAAACCTTCAAGATTCAATGTGTCCTCTTGATTATTTTCACCGAGATTTTTTAATATTTCTACGTCTATCATATTTCAAATTTTTAATGACAAAATTAATATAAATCATTTGTCAAAAAATTTACCTCACTTACGGAGGTTTTTCGTTTGTTAATTCTGACGCATCGTCTGATTTGTCGGCAGTCATATCATTTGAACGGTCTCTGAAGCGTCCTTCTTGTTGACGCGGACTTGACCATTTTGTTATCGCTGTCAAGTAACCAATTATTCTATCGTATGTTTCAAGATTTGTACTGCCGCATTTATGACATTTACAAATTTGTCGATGTACAATATGACCACACTTATTACATTCTGTATATGGAATGTTCAATGTGAAATATTGGCAACCATACTTGATACACATATTCATTATCATTCGCGCCTGTTCCTTATCAGGGTGGTCGGACATATTGATATGACAAGCGGAACCACCATCAAGATATTCGCCAATATATTCTGAACCATGCATCTTGATACGTTCGGGAACTGAATAATGATGTGATGGAAGGAAGATATACGAAGTATAAATATTTCGTTTATTTAATCCTGTTTCTTCATCAATTTCAGAAGGCACCCAATATCCGTCTTGAGCGTCCCATGCAGCGTTCTTTGCGCCAAGTGATTCAGCAGGAACACATTCAGTATTGAATTTTATGCTGTGATAATCATCAGGTTGTGAATTTTCTTCATTGTTTTTCTTAATTGTTTCAAAAACAAGTTGGCAGAATTTCGAATAATCCTGATTGTCGGAAATTTCAAATTTCAAAAATTCCGCTGCTTCATTCAAACCATTAATACCGATTGTTAAATATTGCTTATTCAAATCAATCATACCTGCTTTATAAACAGTCAACAGATTTGCGTTCATCATATCCCAGAGGCACTCGTTATAAGCAATATGATATTTGTAAACTCGTTCCAAAATACGTGTAAGGTATTTTGTATAATCACGAACAAAATGGCCTTCCCATGAGAATTTTTCGTAGCCCATAAGTCTACAGAAATTCTGAGTAATACGATTCAAGTTCAATGTGATAACAGATTTAGAACCTGTCATAACACCCATATTACCATTTGTGAACGAAAATTCTCTGTCTTTCTTTTCAACAACATTCTTTAATCGGCAACAGCTTGATAATGAATCAACTGAATCAGAAATATAAGTAAAGAACGAATGTCCTTTTGAATACATTTCTGCAACAAAATCAGCAGTTTCTTCATCAACAAATTTGCCGTCATGTTGAATCATTGCAAACGATTCAACTGGGAATGTAAGTACTGTTTTTAGACGTTCAGCGTTAAACCAACGAATAAACATTTTTTGTAAGGCTGAAACTGATTCCCATTTTGGTGTATCAAACTCAATATTTTCACCTCTCAACATTGCAGCTTCTTGACATTTTGTTAACGGAAATTTCATCTCCGAAAACATTCCTTCAAAGAACGGTTTATCAAAATATGAGAAGTTGACAAATGCAGATTGGTTGCCTCTTGATGCTGCAGGTTGGTTTATCGAATAAACAACTTGCTGAAAATATTGAATTATTGCACCATAAATAGTGCGTGTTCCATCGTCCAATTTGTACAATTGAAAACCCGAATCACAATTGCCTTCATAATCCCAAATTTCTTTCCATTCCTTTAATTCGTCTTCTGTCAATACACGTTGTGAAACTATATTGTCACGAAGTTTACAAAGTTCGTGGTCTTTAAGTTCAATTGCTTTGAGTTCATCAATATTTTTTACCCATTTTCCAGTTGAATTTAATATTTTGCGCAAGTCAGAACCCACATTATAAAATTCGTTCAAACGCAAGTAATAATCTTCACCAAATTGAATACGAGCAAAATGGTCAAAACAAATAAAAAATTCGCTTGTTGCAACAGCGCCCGCAAATTGAGCAGCAACCGCAAATATAAGATTGATATATGCGCCGCAGAAAGAATCAAGATTCGTAGGAGCACCTGATTTACCACCAATTTCTTTAAGTCCATTTTGAAGGAATGGGTACATTGAAATTGATGCGCAATAAGGAGCAATTGCACCAGCAAATGTCGATTCATCATGCTTGTATATGATATGATTTTTCAAATCACGAACATAATTCGATGAATCAAATTGCGGCCAAAGGTCATACAATTTTTTCATGACCATTGAACGGTTGACATCAACATTTGTTGGTTTGTAAATTTCTGAATTTAATACCGCAACATTCTTGTTGTTAACGTTCGAGTTGTCATCAATTGTTGCATTTGCGGTATTTGTTGCTTCCGAATATTTCTTGATGAAGTCTCTACAAACACGAGCAATATCGCGTGTTCTTCGTCTGTCAACACGTGACGCAATATAACGTCCTGCGTTTTCAATCATTCCATGTTCAACAAGAACCTTTTCTACAGAATCCTGAATTTCTTCGCAAGTAATGAATTGGTCAAATTCTTCGTAATAACTTTTACACTCATCTACGATTTCTTTTAACAATTCATCGGTTACTTCAACGCCCGCCTGCTCGACAGTTATCCTAATTCTTTCAGGGTCAAAATCCTCTTTCTCGATTTCTCGATTTGTTACATAAATATCATACATGCTGCGTTAAAATATTTTTTGAGTTGTTCATATTATTATTCATTGTTCTTATATAAATTATAATTTTTTTTTTGAGAAAAATTCAACGTTTTTGGAAAATATTTTTCATTCTACTGTTACTGTTGTTTTTTGAGTATTGTCAGCGACTATATTACCTACCGCAGTGCGTATCAATGCTGATTCTTCAGCTATTGTTCTTGCGTCAAAAATAGGCATATTTGTTGACAATTCAATAGAAACTGACACTGATTTATCTCTTGGGTCCGTATTTGCAAAATCAAACTCAACTGAATATTCGGGTTCAAACGATTCAGGCATTTTATAGGAGCATTCAATTGAATCACCCATATATGAAATAAAAAATGAACGCAAAAATACCATTTCTGTCATTATTTGTTGAATAATGTTAAATGTGTCGGTCATTGATTTCATATAATATTTCAAGTCAAATTCCATCTTGATTGGCATACGTCTCATCTCAGCTGTCATTCCATAAATATGCTCTTCATGTTCAATTGAAAAACGTCCTCTTGAATAAGGGTTGGATAATTGGTCAGTTTCAACGGTTATTCCTTTGGGTTGAACAGCACAACGTGGTGTTTGAGTATAGGGGTATGAATCGGACGTCCCAGGTGCACAAGGGTCCAAAGAAGCGCCAGGACCCATCAGTTCAACATACATCTCGGAATCACCTGTTGACAATATGAAATGCGGAACTTTTTCTCCACGAATTGTGATATATTTGTTTATGTCAAAAAGAAAACCTTTGATGACAGTGGTGAAGAAGTTTTGCTGTGTGTTAATATTTACTTCACCTTTTAATATCTTTTCTCGTAATTCTTTCTCCATAAATGTTATTTTTTTATAAATATGTATTAATTTTTATGTTAACATTTGAGTCCTTTTTGAATAACTCAATTAATAATATAATAACAGAAGGCGGCGCAGCAGGACACATGCTTCACCCTTGGGCTCTTGAGAAAATCGTTACACTTGATGACCTCGTCAATTATTATTATGATTTAATTGAAGAATTTCATTCATCTGAACGAACAGCATTTGTTAAAATTGACGGAACAAACGTTTCATTAAGGTTAAGAGATAACGAGTTTGTTATTGACCGATTAACAACAAACCCGCTCGACATTGCGGGCGTTTCTATAAATGACGTTGACACACGTTTTGTAGGCAACAAATTTGGTTATGACGGTATGGCAAAACAAGTATTAACAATGTTTAACGATGCATTGCCTGATATTTTACCACTGTTGAAAAAGATGGGATTTGTTAAAAATCCTAACCTTATGTTAAATATTGAGTTTGTCGATGGCAAAACAAATAAAGTCGATTACAAAACAAAATTTATTTGTATTCATAATGTAATGGAAATTCAAACATCTGAAAAGGGTGTACGCAAAACTTCATTAACAAAATTTGACGAAAAAACGCTCGATAAAATTGCAGAAATTTTGAATGACAAGTTTGGCGAATACGACTTTGAATGTTTTGTAAAATTTCCTGCTATTATGACTGACAAACCTGAATTTGAAACAGTCCTTAAGGAACAATTAACAATAAACGGCATCGGAACAAAGAAATTAGGTGAATGGATTCGCCGTTATTCAGGTATTAAAATAAACAAAACAGCTCAAATTACTCTTGCTGATGGAACTAAAAAATCTGTTACTGCTATTTCATTAATGAACAAAATCCGTACTGGAGCTGACGTAACAAAACTTATTTCTGAAAAGCATCTCGAAAAAGCAATTATTGCATTTCTTATGATGTATATCAATTGTGAATTTGGCTATGCTGTTCTGGATTGTTTTGAAAACAAGGATCTTGGAAAGATGTCATCGCAAGAAGGAATAGTTATTTATGATTACAAACTTAATGGTATTGGGGTACCTGTCAAAATAACAGGCAAATTTATTTATCAAGACTAAAATATCAAAACTAAATATGAAGAAGATTGGAATTTTTGTTCCGGTTTATAAACACCGAACATCTGAATTATTGTCAAATCTTGATAATATAAGAAAAGACTTAGACATTTATATTGTAACACAAGAAAACGACCCTAAAATAGAAGAATACAATCAATATGTTGGTGAAAAAATAAAACTGTTAAAAACAACATCGACATCAATTTTTGAAAAACGCGAAGCCATCAGAAACGCCGCGATAGAGATGGGCTATGATGCGATGATTCAAATAGACGATGATATTCTTTATAGGGGCAAATACATTTGTGAAGATTCAAAACGTGAAACGTCTGATTCATATCGAGCATTACCTACAACATTTGATGTTTTGCTTGACAAAATGATAAAAACAGCTGATGAAGAAAACGCTGATTTTGTTTCGTTTTTAATGGAATTTTATATTGGATTCGGCAAACCCAATACAATTTCAATAAACAAAGGAATTGCATGCGGTGAATTTGTTTACATCAATTGTCATACGCTTGATAAATTTAACATTCATTACGATACGTCAGGAAAAATACATGAAGACGTTGACCTTGTTGTAAAATTACTTCAAAATGATGCAAAATGCGTCACAATCAGAGACTATACTTGTCTGCACCAAAATAATTACTTGGGTACAATAAATAACTCGACATTGTATTCTGACTTTGATACACTGTATAAATTTATTTTGAATCAATACATTTTGTGGCATTTTCCAATGCAATTGGCTGGTAAAAAGAAAGATAAACTTCGTATGACGATACCTTTTTCAAAAATTACAAGTTCGTATACGTTTCCTGAAGCTGACCCTGAATTGTTGAAATTGTGTATTGAACAAAATGTAAGTGCAGTCAAAGATTATATATTAAATAAAAATTCAAAAAACAAACAATGAAAAAGTTTTTAACAGTTTTAATTGTGGGTATTATCTTAGGTTTGTGTTCAGGCTGCGCGTCAACACAAAAATATGAATGCCCGGCGTATAATTTTACGCGGTAAAAAAAAATATATTTTTTCATGAATTTAACACAATATATAAAGCAGCAAATTTTTGAATCAGGCAACGCAATTCAGAACGCTTCTCGTATTCCGCCTAAGACCGCTATTTTGATTTATTGCGAAATAGAGGACAAGCTACTTTCAAAATACAAAAAGCTGGAAGTCACTCCGTTAGGTTCAATAGGAAAGAAACGTCCTGACCAAACTCATGGTGATATTGATATTGCAGTTGTTTGCAAGTCAAAGAAGGAATTAGTTGAAATGATTCATTCGGTATTTGACGGTGACGAAAAGGTAACGGAAATTAACGATAACACAACACCTTCAATAATTTCAATAGGCTACAAGTTTGATACAAACAAAATCGCTCAAGTAGATTTTATGTTTGCTGAAGACCTTGAATACGCAATGTTCTTCTTTGATTCGCCTGATTTCACAAAAGATGAATCAGCATACAAAGGCGGTTTGCGCGGTATGCTGCTTTCAACAATCATTTCAAATATTCCTGTTGAAGATGGTGAGATTGAATATTTTGATAACGGACAAATAAAATCAAAATGGAAACATACTCTTAATGCATCAGGTATATTCAAACAGTTCCTTTCATGGGCAGGGTCAAAAGGTCCATTGAAAAATCCACGTAAACAAAAGGAACTCGAGCAATTTGTTTCACGTAACCCTAATGAAATAATGCGATTCATATTTGGTGACAACGCAAAACCTGATTTGTTTAGAAGCGCCGAATCGTTATGGAATGCAATTCATAACTCAAAATTGTTCCCATTCAAAAAAGAAGTCGTTCAGGATATTGAAGATGATACCTTCAAATATTTCGATAATAACGGAATAGACAAGAACGAATTTTTGAAAAATGTCAAATTAAGAGGCAAAGTATGAAACAGAATCCAGATATAAATATTATGGTCGGGCGTTTTCAGCCATTCACATCAGGGCATCTTAAATGCGTAGAACAAATTCAAAAACATAATGGATTTCCTACATATATTGGGCTTGTTTCGACAAAGAAAAATGATGAACGTCACCCATTTCCTGATGACGTCATCATTGATGAAATAAACTCAATAAAAACAAATGCTATTGCCGGTATTGATATTGTTCCAAATGGATATTATCCGGCGTTTGTTCAAAAATTACAGGAACAAGGTTATGTTGTTCATGGAATTGTTTGTGGTACCGATCGTTGGGCTGATTACGAACGAATGAGAGTCGGCGCTAACAAAAAGGAACAAATATTAATAGATGATTTTATTGTATATGAAGTAAAACGTTCTGATGAAGATATTTCGGCAACTAAGGTACGAGAAACAATAAAAACGAACGATTTAGAAGCATACAAACGTTTAATGCCAAAAGGAACAGAACGTATCTTTAACAAATTACACGAAATAATAACCAACGTTCACGAATCGTGTTGGTCATTATATACTTATTTGAAAGGGAGAGTTTGATTAATCAAGCTCTTCCTTTACTTTATATCCGAATGGTACTTTGCCTTCAACAATTTCTTGCCAATGCTTTTTGACTGAAGGATGCGCTTCATCAGTTGATTCCAAATTATTTTTTGCCTCTTCCTGCAAACGTTCAAAAGTTTCTTTTGAAATTACTTTATCAAATCTGTCTTTATATTGTGGAAAAAGCATTTTGTCATAATCTACAAGGCGTAACCCTACTTTGTTGTTTGTAAATTCCCACTGTTTAATAAAATCCCACATTACAAAACCTGCCTGAAAACCAGTAATGTCTTGAATATGTGCGCCTAACCAAGCTGCGGCTAATGACAACGCAGCTATTGCATGACAGACAGTTCCATAATCGTGTTCTGTGTCAACAAGAAGTTCTTTTGCAAATGCAGAAAGTTCATCAATCGTTTCGATTTTTCTGGCCCTTTCAAACCATTCGTACTGAAGGCCCATTTCTTTTGTTACTTTGTTCATTAATATACAATTATTGTTACTCGTTTTTAATGTTAAAATCTGAAATTCCGTTGTCTAATCGTACAATAAAATTATTATAGCTTTCAGAAACTAAACACCAGCCTTTTTGTTTATATCCAAAATGGTTATACTTGATTAACGTTTTGTCTGGAAAATCTCTCGATTCAGCAACAAAAACAATTGATTTTATATCAATCAAAGCTTTTACATCTTTGTCATCGTTAGCATCATATAAATTAACTTCAATAAATTTCTTTCCCATAATTTTTATCTTAAATATACTGAATATTCTTTTGCAAGTGCTTTTGCTTGTAGATGCGTCAAAGTGTCAAAATTACCTTTCCATTCCTCTTTGCTGTTAAACTTACCGTTAACGTATTCTTGTAACCAAAGAGAATCGTTACCAATATAATGATAGCATTTTGAAATACGAACCATTGTGAATCCGTCAGTTACTTCATAACAGAGTTCCTTGTGACCGTCAACTTCGAATCGAGTTTTTTTGATTTCTATCATAATTTTTAATTTTTTTGTTATGTACAAACAAATATAAAATTGCGCTTAAAGAAATTTACTTCGTTTTATAAAATTTTCATTTTGAATTTCTTATCTATTTTCAAATCAATTTTCAATACCTTGCATCGTCATTTAGGATAATACTTTCCTTCCTCTTTGTTTGCTCTCAATTGCGCAAAATGACTGCTGTTGTAATGCTTTGCACAATTGATGTCATCAACATGACTTAAATTGTCTTTATGAAGATAATATGTAGTTTTATTGTCATACATATTAACAAGTTCAATTACATAAAATGATTTTAGTTGTTCCATAATTATTTGTTGTTTATTGAGTTTAATGCTTTTTGTTTCTCTTCTTTATTGATGAATCGTCCCATTCTGTCAAGATACTCAATTGTTTCAAACCAACGTTTTTCGACATTCGTATTTGTCGTGTCGTTATTCAACAGAAAAAATAAGTTGTCAATTGCAACCTGACGTGATTCAGGCTTTGAATATGATACCCAACCTGCCCAAACCTTTATTGTGTCATTGCTTGTTTTAATTTCGTTGTTTGGGTAATGCTTCTTTATTAATTCCATATTTTTAATTTTTTGTTTGTATGTTAATAATATAAAACGGGACGATTCAGAATTTACCAAATCGCCCCGACAAACAAAAAATTAAAAATATTTATTTACGCCAAATCTTTAATTTCAATAGTCGGTTCGGTATAAATCGTATCAACTTTTATTTTGCCATCTTGATACTGTTTTATTGTATCAATTTTTATCTGATGTTCCATTGTGTCGCTGACAATAAGACCCATGATAGAAATAACTGTTGCAAGAATCAACAATATAAATCTAAACAAATCCCTTTGTGGAAGTTCAAACGGAAACATAATTGGCAGCAATATACCACACAAACATACAAAAATTATTGATAAAAAAATTATAGTCATTTTATTTAGTTTTTTGTTATAATCCCAATTTTTGTTTTATAAATTCTTTTTCTGTGTCAAACAGCGTATCCCAGAGCATTGAAAAATATTCTGCTTTATGCTCATTTGACAATTGAGAAAAATCTCTCTTTGAATCGCATTTGAATCCGGCAAGCAAATGATTTATTGCCTTAGGATGCTGATAGCGAATTTCCTTAACAATAGCAATCGCCTCTTCATCAGTAACATCGTTTTCCCAGTCAATATCCTCAAGCAAATCGACTTCAAAATCAACGTCCATATTTAATGTTACAATTCCTCCATACATATTATTAGTTTTTAGGATTCAATGCATGTTTTGCTACTTCGACAATTGCATCAACATCAAAATCGTTCCAAAATGCCTCTTCATCATATTCGCCGTCGTTGAGACAAATGTCAACAATTTCTTCTCCGTAAATATTTTTCATATCAAATTAAATAATTAAGTTCGTTAATTTCGTGTAGGTGTGTGTTCCACGCATCTTGAATAATATTGCCAATATATTTGCTTGGACGTTTTTTAACTTTCACCTTAATTGTTGGAACGGTTCCAGGTTTATGAAATGTTACGATTGAGTATGTTCCATAAATGAACACTTCCGTTTCCCAATCGATAAGTTTACTTTCGGTCTTACTCCACGATTTGTGGATTAAACCGTTAATATGTTTCTTCAATATTGGTTTCATAATTTTTAATTTTTGTTTGTTATGAATTAATATAAAACAAAGAGAAACAAAATTTACTATGATGCTTGTAACGTGCATAAAAATTTTGCCTCAAATGCTTGTAACGTGATGTAAAGTAAGCAGCTAAAACTATCATTCCAGGGTTTTTTAACATTTCATTTTTTATAGTAAAAACTTAAATGTTAAAATTA
>JAEEGH010022597.1_pt1 | contig 12878 bp, 7 predicted proteins | sample 9134181 | NCBI WGS metagenome assembly JAEEGH01 (sample SAMN16246544, study PRJNA631951) | gut metagenome | biome: gut microbiome; feature: rumen; material: DP-attached | host: Bos | place: Iran: Karaj | collected 2018-10 | reverse complement strand
ACCCTTTGGCTTACCCATGTGAGACATGATGATGAGAGCACCACCCTTCTCAAGAATCAGCTTAAGTGTTGGAAGAGCACCACGGATACGGGTGTCGTCAGTGATCTTGCCATCCTTCAAAGGCACATTGAAATCTACACGTACGATTGCCTTCTTACCGGCAAAGTTGTAATCGTTAATCTTCATAATTTCTTTTTGATATTATATAATAAAATGTGATTAATATTAACTATATCAAGGCAAAAGTACAAAAAAAAACTGATATACGAGAACAAAATGCAATCTTTTTTATTCCCTAAGCGGCAAAAACGTTTTTTTGACAACTCTATTTTGCATTTTTCATTGATGCAACAGACGCCTTTGACATCTCGCGTCTGCTATAATCCAGAAGTTCTGGCAATGACATGTTCTTATGCGACTGCATAAAATCGTCAACTTTAGCAATAACTGAATGCTCATAGAAATCCTCACCCAGCAATTTGTTCACAGCATACCATATACACTGGAGATGAAAATCCCTGGACTCCTGTGAAGACTGCTGGAAATCCCCGAACGGGAACTGGCTAAGCAGGTATATGCCCACACATTCTGGTATCATATACTCCCTTGTCATCTGCTTGCGCTGCTGTTCGTCAAAGAAACGCTTATATACAGGATAGTCTGCACCGAGATATTTCTCAAGAGAAATACCCACACGATGACCACAGACAACAATACTCTGCTCGAAATCACCTATCTGGGTATATACATCTGGCAATTCAACATCAGGAAAGAGCTTTTGCATACGGTTAAGGCAGACGCGCAACTGCTCATTCTCCTTATCCATATTTGCAAACGTATTGGTTACATCCTCAATAGCTGTAGAAAGAGTGGAATCCTCATAGTACTCAAGAATTCTCTCGTTCATCCCCGACTCTCCAAGCGCACCTATTTTCAGAAGACTCTCAACAAGGGCACGTGTTTCCACGATATAGGTTGTACGCATCTTCTGCAACGCAGAATAGTCACCTGTGGTAATATACCTCACCTGCAACAAGTCATACCTACGGATAGGCATAGACGAGTCCTCCAGACTGCTTATCGGAGTTCCATCTCCGTAAGAACAGCCCACAAGAGCAAGTGACACAAAAAGCGCCATTATTGCAGAAAACAGGTACTTTTTCACGATACACACAGATTAAACAATCATTTTATTGAAAATCTGTTGCAAAAGTAGTAAAAAATCTCCACTCTTGCAAATTTTAAGTAAAAATTATTTAATTTTTGTTTAAAATTTTAATAAAGATATATTTTATCCCCCACTTTAGCAGAATAATCAAGAGGCAACCTGTTCCATATATAAAGACGAGAAAGACGAACTCCATAATGCTGGGCAATAGAATACAGACTCTCGCCATTCTTCACAACGTGATAGCGACCACGATACTCCTTGACAGCATGCTTCTGCTTCTTCATCAGATACACCACATCACCATCAGCAAGCATCTCTACAGCATCACGCTCATTGTACTTAGCCAACTTAAACGCGCTGATTCTCAACTCCTTGCTTAGGCTCTTGAAAGTATCGCCATGACGCGCTATGATATAATAGTTCTTATTATAAGAATACAGACGATGTGGCTGCTGCCCCTGCAACTGCACCTTCGGACTTGTAACAGAATGTTTCAGCACGAAGGTATTCACGGTCTTCTGCGTGTCGTACTGATACAACTGATAAGCCTCGATGATATTGATGAGTTTCTGCGCGTATGTAGGACTCGTAGCATAGCCACAAGCCTTCAATCCATTCGCCCACCCCTTATAGTCGGTCACCTTCAGACGGAACAGACTCTGATAGCGTGGACGCTGAAGGAACTTACTATGATCCTCAAAACTCGCACGAGGATTACTATATACACGGAAACATTCATTAGGAGCATCATCGTCACGGAGCATGGTAGGACCGGTCCAATCGTGACACTTGATACCGAAGTGGTTGTTACCCATAGTGGCCAATGAACTTCTACCAGCAGAACTCTCAAGAAGTCCCTGTGCAAGAGTGATACTTGCAGGAATAGAGTACTTCTTCATCTGCTCAATAGCAAGGTCCTTGTATATCTCAATATACTGCTGATATACGGCATTGGTCTTGACCTGACCAGACAAAACACCCGGACAGCCCAAAACAACAACGAACAGAATAATATGTAGATATCTTTTAATGCTCACAACGAAAACAATTAAGCGGCACTCAAAAACATTATTGAGTACCGCACATATTCAGTTTTTTTGTAGTGGATAGGGGATTCGAACCCCTATGGCAAGATTGAGAATCTTGAATCCTAACCCTTAGATGAATCCACCATCTTCCGAGAAAGTACAAATACAAATTGACTTGAGGCGGAAGGTGGGGGATTCGAACCCCCGGTACGGTAACCCGTACGTCAGTTTAGCAAACTGGTGGTTTCAGCCACTCACCCAACCTTCCAAGAGCCTTGAAAAGTTCTTAGCCGAACCTCTTTTGTCAAATGCGATGCAAAGGTACAACATTTTTCTGAAACCACCAAATTTTTTCATTAACTTTTTTCTCTTTTCATGCAAATCTCTCACTTTTTGCGATAAACATCATCCCATTCTCTCAAATGCCGCTCTTCTCCCCTACCCTGTCCATATTCAGCAGACACACCACTATCAAATATAGTATCAAAAGAAGATATATAGAAACAAAAAAGGAGGGCATCCCATAATTATCATGAGACGCCCTCCATATTCTATGCTCTAAATCTTATTTCATCAATACCTTCTTTCCGTTGATGATATTCACTCCCTTCGCAGCCTTATCCAAACGCTGACCAGATATTGAGAATATCTTATCATCGGAAATCGTAGCAGAGCCTTCAACTGCATCTATACCTGTAGTTAAATCCTCAACAATCGTAAACAAGCCCCAATAGTTAGCAGCCTCATATACTGCTTTATAACCAGGAAGTACGTGAAGTATAACATTATCATAATCATTAAAAGTATGGCCTTCAATTTCCTGCGGAGTTGTTGCATAATTAGTTATAGAAGAGAGAGCACCACCCTTGAACTGCATTTCTCCAATACTCGTCACAGACTCTGGAATTATGATTGAGGTAATACTGCTGCAACCAAAGAAAGTGCGTTCTTCAATCCTCGTCACAGAGTTTGGAATAGTAAAAGATGTGAGGCTACTACAACCTGAGAAAGCATACGCTCCGATGCTGGTCACAGAATTAGGGATAACAATTGAAGTGAGACCTGAGCAATCAGAGAATGCACCATACCCAATACTCGTAACAGACTCAGGGATAGTTATAGAAGTAAGGCTTGAGCAACCAGAGAAAGCTTCATACCCAATACTTGTAACAGTATTAGGTATTGTGACAGAGGTGGCATAACGACAACTCACAAAAGCATCACGTCCAATACAGGTCACACCGTCTTCAATTACAATTTTCTTGACATTATCCCAATCCTCTGACCAAGGGATATCAGCACGAGACTGATAATCTGGCATATCAGTTCCAGATATGGTCAAAGTGCCATCATCTGACAGCGTCCACGTTATCTCTGCATGAATTGCAGAGAACGAACCAACAGTTAACACGATGAGTAAAAACAATTTCCTCATTTCTTATTTTCTGAATTTTAAAAGGTTTATGTTATTAATTCACAATTCTATTCGGCGTGCAAAATTACAAATAAATTCCTTAATACAATAACTTATTACGTTTTTTTAAGCATATCAAACAAACAAAGTAACAATCACATTATTAACAAGTAACAATTAATTGTCATCAAACGAAAAGAGGGCATCTCATGATGAGACACCCTCCCAAAAACATATGATAATTTTCTATTTCACCAATACCTTCTTTCCATTGATGATATTCACTCCCTTTGCAGCCTTATCCAATCTCTGGCCGGAGATTGAGAATATCTTATCCTCAGAAATAGTTACAGGACCTTCCACAGCATCTATGCCAGTAGTAGCGTCCTCAACGATTGTGAATTTATTCCAATATTTTGCAGCTTGGTATTTTGCCTTGCAGCCCTTACGAACATGGAGAGTGCCATAGTCCTCCTTAAATGGATCAAATGTGGAATTATGTATTGCTTGCGGAGTAGTTGCTAGATTTGTAACTGATTTGAGACTTGTACAATTATCAAAAACGAAATCGCCAATATTTTTCACAGATTCTGGAATTGTGATCGAAATAAGATTTGAACAACCATAAAAAGCTTGCTCCTTAATAGTTTTCACAGAATTTGGAATGGTGACAGAAGTAAGGGCAGAACAATCACTAAAAGTACCAGCTTCAATAGTTTTCACAGAGTTTGAAATAGTGACAGAACGAAGGCTTGTACACCAAGAAAAAGCCAGTTCTCCGATACTCTTCACAGAGTTAGGAATTTTTATTGATTTTAAGGCTGAACATCCAACAAATGCACTATACTCAATACTCGTCACAGAATTAGGAATAGTGACAGAAGCAAAACCACAACCAGAGAAGACCTCCTTCCCTATGCTCTTCAAAGAATTAGAAATAGAAATAGAGGCTAGACTACAACATCCTTTAAAAGCAGCATCTCCAATACTTGTTACGGAATTTGACATGTTGACAGAGGTGAGGCTGGAGCATCCTTCAAAAGTTTCCTCTCCGATTGCAGTAACTGAGTTTGGAATTGAAAGAGATTTGAGACGAGAACAACCGTTAAAAGCCCTATTTCCAATGCTTGTTACAGAATTACCGATAGTGACAGAGGTGAGACTTGAGCATTCATAGAAAGTTTTACTTTTAATTTCTGTTATAGAATTCAGAGTTATAGCAGAGGAGAGTTTTGTGCATCCATAGAATGCCCCACCACCAATGCTTATAACAGAATTTGGTATATTGATAGATTTAAGTTTTTTACATCCCTTGAAAGCAGCATCACCAATACTTATCACTGTATTTGGGATCTTAACAGAGGTAAGACCTGTACAATCCTGAAATGCATAATCTCCTATGCTCGTCACTGAGCTAGAAATCTTTACAGAGGTGAGACCAGAACAATAACCAAAAGCATTCTCACCAATACTTGTCACAGTATTTGGAATAGTGATAGAGGTTAGACCTTCGCAACTAGAGAATGTTGCCGTTTCAATACTTTTCAAGGAATTCGGGATTGTGACTGAGGTGAGGCCTGTGCAAGTAGAAAATGCACCCTTTCCGATATTCTTCACAGAATTTGGTATAGCAATAGAAGTTATACGATAGCAACCAGAGAAAGCGAACTCACCAATACTCGTAACAGAATTTGGAATTGTGAATGAGGTTAAACCCGAGCAAGCACTAAAAGCACCATCACCTATACTTGTCACAGAATTTGGAATTTTAATTGAGGTGATACTGAAACAATTATAGAAAGCTTCATCTCCAATATTTGTCAAAGAATTACCCAGAGTAACAGAGGCTAGATAATTGCTATGCTTGAAAGCACAACGTCCAATGCTCTTTACGGAATTAGCGATAGTAACTGAAATGAGATTATAACAATTGTAAAATGCGCCACTTCCTATGTTTGTCACTCCGTCTTCAATTACTATTTTCTTGATTTTGTCTTTATGGTCCATATCCAGCCAAGGAGCTGAACCATTTTCTCCAAGAGCATTGTTATAATAATAATCTGGCATATCAGTTCCAGATATGGTCAATGTACCGTCATTTGATATCTTCCATGTAATCTCAGCATGAATCGCATTGAACGAGAATACGGTTAATAAAACGAGTAATAGATTTTTCTTCATTATTGTTCTATTTATTAAGTTGATTGTTGAATTTTAATAGACAATGTTGTTTTTAATTATCCAAATGCAAAAGTAACAAAAATATCTGACATCTCCAAATATCATCAGAAAAAACAATACAACAAAGCTATTTTCTTATTATAATATACCGACCAACGACAATTGGTTAAATAGTTAACGTGAGTTCGACAAAATTCAAGACTACGAGGGCTGAAAGCCCGACACTCAACAGGGCATGTCCTGACGGGGGTACTATGTCTGAAATGAGATACGATAACACTAAAATCCTTATTGTTACCCGTTACTTGTTACTGCCTCCCTTCTGCCTCCCTTGCTACTCCCTTTTTTCTCCCATTCTAGGGAACGGACTTGAAACGGATTAGAAGCGAAGGAGAAACGGACCTGGAACGGAGGTACAACGGATTTACAACGGAACTGCATAAAAAGGAAAAGCCAAGCATTTTTCGCGTCTTTTCGTCGTTTTTCAAGCATACTGAATAAGGTGAATCAGCCCGAATTTTAGGCTCATTGTTATGTTATTGAGACTATCAGCCGCCTACACCCTATCCGCTATTTTGTCATAACAGTCTCATTATCTTTGTTTTAGGTAATTGTAACAAGCAAGCACAATCACGACCGGTAACAAGTAACAGGTAACAATAAGGATTTTTGTGCGCCCAAATTTTACGGAATTATTCTAAGGAGTTTATATACCTTATTATATATAGAAATAATAAAATAGGCAGCAGCTTAAACTATTTTTCTTATTGTTACCCGTTACCTGTTACCGACCGCGACTTTGCGTCTTTTCCTGATTTGGTTTACAGTTTTGGTTAATACTAAACTGCGTTTGTTGACATCGTTCTGAAATAGTTGTCGTATTCCTGAAAAGGTTGTCATCATTCCCAATTTGGGAATCTGCTTTATTTGGTGAATATTGTAAAACCACCCCCCTGATTCAGGGTACTGGTTTTGTTATATCTCTGTGCTGAGGACGCCCTAAAACAGGGCCCCGTCTATTTACTCGGAACACAACTTATGTACGGCAAATGCAAGGGGGTAGTAAAATGCTACCCCCTTTATAATTTCAGATAAATCAGATTAATCCGTTTCTTTTGTTTCGACCACAGATTAAACAGATAGGCTCGCTTGCGCTCGTGATTGACATCTGTGTTATCCGAGATATCTGTGTTCGTAAAAAAATACTCTGCGACTTTGTGCCTCTGCGTTGAAAGGAAATATAAGAAGCGAAAGTCGAAAATCACTCTCGGTAACAGGTAACAAGTAACAATAAGGAAATTAGTGGATGTATAGCTTTCGAACAAGCAACTACCCCCAACTGAGTATGCTCAATTGGGGGTAGGTATGTGATAAACCCTTATTTCGACAGAAAATCAGAGTTGGGAAATGCAAGAAAACTACTTGTTTTTTCTTCACAAACTTAAAGTTGGCATTTTATCAAACGAAAAAGACGCAAAGAACAAAAAAAGCTCGCTACTCCGCAAAGGAAGCAACGAGCCATGATATAAGAGATTTATAAAACTAATCGATTAGTCAAGCCACTTTACGTAGCAGAAGTCCTGACGATGTGGCAGTTTGTCGTTCTTAGGGAACATGCGGACAGCAGTCTTGAAACTACCAGCATGGTTAATCTCGAAGCTGCACTCGAATGTGTAGAGGTTGCCCTCTACCTTCACAAGCTCGAATGGAACGACAAGCATCACACGACGGTCAGAAGCATCCTGATCATTCTTCAATGTGACGAGCTCAAGGCCGACAGCATCTGTGAGTCCCTGCTCATCGATGACATACTGAACCTTGTAAGACTTACCAGTCTCAGCACCATTGGCGATGACAGATGTATCAGAAGAAACAGCCTTGATGCTATCCCAACGCTCTGCAACAGTCTCCTTCCACTGTGCAATCTCCTTAGCCTCCTGATAGCCGTTGGCATTGATCTGGGCAGAACGCTCAGCGAGCTTGATATAGAACTTAGAATAGTAGTCGTCGAGCTGACGCTTCATAGTGTAGTGAGGAGCGATTGTAGCGATAGAGTTCTTGATGACCTTAATCCATTCCTCAGAGTAGCCCTTCTCGTTCTTGTTGTAGTACATAGGAGTGATCTCGTTCTCGAGCATACCGTAGATAGTAGCGGCATCAAGCTGATCCTGATAAGCCATGTTCTCGTATGTACGCTCCTGCTTGAGAGCCCAACCTGCACCTGGACGATAGCCTTCAACCCACCATCCATCGAGCACAGAGAGGTTTACAACACCGTTCATTTCAGCCTTCTCACCTGATGTACCAGAAGCCTCAAGAGGACGTGTAGGAGTATTCATCCAGATATCAACGCCAGAAACAAGACGACGAGCGAGCTGGAAGTCATAGTCCTCAAGGAAGATAATCTTACCGAGGAACTCTGGACGCTGGCTGATCTCATAGATACGCTTGATAAGTCCCTGACCTGCACCATCAGCAGGGTGAGCCTTACCTGAGAAGAAGAAGAGCACAGGACGCTCTGGATTGTTCACAATCTTAGCAAGACGCTCAAGGTCTGTGAAGAGAAGATGAGCACGCTTGTAAGTAGCGAAACGACGGCAGAAACCAATCATAAGAGCGTTAGAGTTGATACGGTCGAGAAGAGACAGTACACGTGTAGGATCACCCTGATTCTTGAGCCAGTTCTCAGCGAACTTCTCACGGATATACTTCACGAGCTTTTCCTTCAGAGCCATACGTGTCTCCCAGATCTCAGCGTCTGGACAGTCATAGATACCGTGCCAGAGAGACTCGTTTGACTGATCCTCATAGAAGCCCTTCTTGAGGTACTTGTCATAAATCTTACGCCACTCTGTAGCACACCATGATGGGAAGTGAACACCATTGGTAACATAGCCAACGTGGGTTTCCTCTGGGAAATAGCCGTTCCAGATAGGAGCGAACATCTTCTGTGATACCCAACCGTGAAGCATAGACACACCATTAACCTCCTGACAGGTGTTACAAGCGAATGTTGACATACAGAAACGCTCTTCGTTGTCATCAGGATTAATACGTCCCATACCGATGAACTCATCCCAAGAGATACCGAGCATCTGAGGATAGCCCCCCATGTACTTTCCGAAGAGGTCCTTGTCAAAGTAGTCGTGACCTGCTGGTACTGGAGTATGAACTGTATAAAGAGAAGAAGCACGAACTACCTCGAGAGCCTGCTGGAATGTGAGGCCTTCCTTGATGTAGTCAACAAGACGCTGCAGGTTACAGAGAGCTGCATGTCCCTCGTTACAATGGTAAACCTGCTTTGTGATACCGAGTTTCTTCAGCATGAGAATACCACCGATACCAAGGAGAATCTCCTGCTTGAGACGGTTCTCCCAGTCACCACCATAGAGGGCGTGAGTGATAGGACGATCATACTCAGAGTTCATGTCGTTGTCAGTATCGAGAAGATAGAGCTTAACACGACCTACGTTAGCCTGCCATACGAGGGCATGAACCATATAGTTCATATAAGGAACATCAACAACTACCTGATTGCCGTTCTCATCGAGAGTACGTGTGATAGGCAGTGAGGTGAAGTTCTGAGCGTCATAGTTCGCAATCTGCTGACCATCCATAGAAAGGGTCTGCTTGAAGTATCCGAAACGGTAAAGGAAACCGATACCGCACATATCAACGTTAGAGTCTGATGCCTCCTTGATATAGTCACCTGCAAGCATGCCAAGACCGCCAGAGTAGATCTTCAGGGAGTTGTGAATACCGAACTCCATAGAGAAGTATGCCACAGAAGGACGGTTCTCGTTTGGCTTGACATCCATGTAAGAACGGAAGTGATTATAAACCTCCTTAACGTTCTTCATGATAGCCTTATCCTTCACGATTTCCTCCTTACGCTCGTAAGAAAGACGCTCGAGAAGCATTACAGGGTTGTGCGCAACCTGCTCGTAAAGGTCTTCATCGAGGCTACGCCACATTTCACGTGCATCATAGTTCCATACCCACCACATGTTATGAGCAAGCTCATCGAGGCACTGCAACTCCTCTGGGAGGGTTGATTTCACATTAAACTCTTTCCATACAGGAGAGTTTGCATAATCTGCTTTGATTTTCATAACTATATATTTATTAGATTATGTAATTTTTATTTACAATTTACCATTTATTCGCGAAGCTCATCAAGCTGCGCAAGTTCCAATGTACTATTTTTACGCCTTCGACTTCAGCGCGAAATCATACGCTTGCCAATAGTACTTGATGAATTCGCTCCAGAGAGCCTTCTTCGACAGTTTATCGGCATTTGAGCGAGCTTTCTTCACCTGAGCCTCAGTCATGTTACTGAACTTGACAACGGTATCCTTGATGACATCAGCCACCTCCGAGTAGTTGTAGTCGGTACGGTGGATTGTCTTCACACCATCCTCAATCTCGCTATAAGCGCCCTTCTCTGAGTTTGCCCAGAGTCCGAAGCCTGCGAGGTCGGTTGTGATACAAGGTACCTTGAATGCAATAGACTCGAGAGGAGTATAGCCCCAAGGCTCATAGTATGAAGGATAGATGCTGAGATCAATACCGATGATGAGGTCGTAGTAAGGCTTGTTGATGATTCCATCGTTGCCTGTGAGATAGCAAGGAAGGAAGATGAGCTTCACCTGGTCCTCCTTACGGTTCCACATATCGTTGTACTTCATCATGCTGAGAACATTGTCCTGATCCATGTTATGAAGCCAATGCGAAACCATAGGAACATCAAGCGCTGTATCGAATGTCTTTCCGCTATTATAGCGTTCCTTCAGATCCTCACGGGCATTACCTACCCATGCCGGAACCTGAACAAAGGCAACAACATTCTTACCTAAGCGAGAATCCCGATTAAGCCGATTCATAGCCTCCACAAACACGTCGATTCCCTTGTTACGGAACTCGTATCTGCCACTTGTACCAATGATTAAAGTATCATCATCAAACTGACATCCAGTCAAGCAGTTAGCAAGGCGGAGCAAAATCTTTCGAGCATCCTTGCGCTTCTTTGTAAAGGTAGCGCCCTTTGGCACAAAGTCATTCTCAAAACCATTAGGCAGAACCACATCTACAGGCTTGCCGATAAGTTCCTTACACTCCTGTGCAGTAATCTCGCTGACCGTTGTGAAACAATCCACATTCATCGCTGTCTGCTTCTCAATAGAGTGCTTTGACTGCATGTTAAGTTCCTCTGCCATCTGGTCTCCATTATAAGCCCAGAGATAATCATACAGAGGCTTGTTATTACCAGCGATAGAACGGCCTATTGAAGTGGCATGAGTAGTGAAGACTGTACCTATCTTCGGACAATGCTTCTTGATATAGAGAAGTCCCATACCCGTCATCCATTCATTTCCGTGATAGATTACATTCTTTGTCTCAAGCTTATAGAATTGATAAAAGCTCTCCACCACCTTAGCAGCAGCGTATGAGAACATACTTGCCTCGTCGTAGTCACCATATCCGTGAAGTGAATCTACTTGGAAATCCTCCCAACACAGACCATAGATACGGTCCTTTTCTGCATAAAAAGGCTTGAAATCAACAAGTATAGATATTGGTTTTCCTGGAATATTCCAACGACCCGTCTTTACTTTAATACCTCTCTCTGCTGCATACTTACGCCAATCTACAAATAATTTGTTATCCTCTACAAAATATGGACTACCCTTCTCATCCCAGCAATCAGGGCCGATAAAGATGAGCCTGTCAGGCATCGCATCCTGCAAAGTCTTTGCCCTTGTGGAAAGTACTGCGTAGATTCCTCCTACCTTGTTGCAGACCTCCCAACTGCTTTCGAATATATAATCTGGTGTAATCATTGTATCCATTTAAATTAATACCAATCGAGTATACTCAATACAATAACTCTCTAATAGTTAGATATCTTATATCTATAACTAAGTTTAAACTATTTGCAAAGATAATGCAAAAAAACTGAAAAAAAATCATTCTCGTTAAATTTTTAGCGAAAAAACTCTGAAAAATTGATTTATATTGTGTATCTTTGCAGGCATATCATATAAATAATAATGAAAAAGCAATGAAAAGTACATTTCTCTCCATATTACTCTCTTTTATATGTTTCACAGCATATTCCCAGAGCGACGGACCTTTCAAGGCATATATCTACAATAATGAATATAAGGTCTATATGCGCATAAATCTCTATGATAACGACATAAAGATTCCGGGGCAGGAGATATTCGGTGAAATCGGCGGTTTCTTACGTAGTGACGACGATTCCCGTTGCTGGATTATTACATCCGCAGAGATAAACGAGAAGAAGCATGCCGCCAATCTTGAGATTATCAATGACTATGGTTCTGAGGATCTCACCGCTACCCTATCCTACAATCCCAAGGATAGCACATACACCCTCAAGCAGAATGTCGGTTCTACTATCAAGATTGCCCGTAACCGCAAATGGGTAAAACTCCCTGGAACCATGCAGTTTAAGAGGAAGTAAGGATTACCATTTTATTTTCCCATCAATGTACGCAAAAATATATATATAAAAAATATTATAATACAAACAAACGCACCCGCAATAATCAACAAATAAAAAGATTGAACAACAGGCATTATAATGCCTAATAATGCTATAACTAATATCGCAAGGATTGCAAGGATCAAAAGAGCAACGATCCATAAAACAGGTTCTATTATAATACGAACCAATTTGTACCACCATTTTCCTTTCCTTCTTTGACAAATAACATCCTTTGCACGATCTGTTTGAATTAATTTATTTCTTATTTGCTTTGGTAGATTACTACAACCAATAAAATCTATTTGATATAGATTATAATCTGTAGAGACATTTATATTTTTCAAATTAACACAATCTACAAAACATTCATCATTCATTGAAGGTTTCCCATTTATAATTACTTTTTCTAGATTTACACATCCACAGAAAGCCTTAAAACATATACGATAAACACAACTTGGGATATTAATTATACGTATAGATGAGCATTTATAAAAACAAAATGATTCTATAGTTTCAAGTTGCGCAGGCAGCACTATATGCATGATAGAAATGCATCCACTAAACATCTCA
>JAEEGH010022594.1_pt1 | contig 12879 bp, 11 predicted proteins | sample 9134181 | NCBI WGS metagenome assembly JAEEGH01 (sample SAMN16246544, study PRJNA631951) | gut metagenome | biome: gut microbiome; feature: rumen; material: DP-attached | host: Bos | place: Iran: Karaj | collected 2018-10 | reverse complement strand
GGCTATATCGAAAACAAAAAGGCTGTAAGGCATTATTCTACCGACTGGCTCTTTTTAAAACCCCAGTATTTTGTTTACAGTCATTATCCGGAAGAATCTAAATACCAGCTTTTGGAGCAGCCACTTTCTGCAGCACAGTTTAAGGCACAGCCAGATTTCCGCCCGCTTCTTTTTGAAGTTGTTGAATCTGGTTTTGAATCCATTAAAAACGTAAACTCTGTAAAAGATTCAATGGAGCTTAAGTATAAAACTAAGACTGGCTACAAAATGGCTTTTACTTTGACTAAATCAAACGGTAAAGCAGTTGAAAACAGAATCTTATCTGAAAAAAGCAATGGCATAGATTATACAACAATCAACTTCCCGGAAGCAGGAACTTATACTGTTATGGTGTACTGCTTTAAGGATGGGGCTTCTAAGGGCGAAGGCTGCGGACAGTTCCAGGTAAAGGCTTCGGCAGGAAGCAGGACAAGATTCCCTAAGTACTATCAGGTGAGTATAAAGAATGCGGCTATTATCACGCCAAAAACAAGCCCGATTGCAGCAGGCAAAAGCGTTCATTTTGAAGTTATGGCTGAAGGGAAAGAATACGTTGCTGTAATTATAGACGGGCAGTTTACCCAATTGAAAAATGCGGGCAAAGGCAAGTTTACCGGTGACGTAAAGATTCCAAAAAATACTAAACAGGTTGGAATTGGTTTATCATCAACAAAAACCGGAAAATACGAAACACTTGCAGTTTATGACGTTGAATGATGAGGCTTTGATTTTTACTGGTTTTTGAAAAAATCCTATTGAATAATTCTCTTATAGTGCTTCTCAATATCGCGGATAAGCTTGTATTCAAAAGAATCGCAGAGTGCAATCCAGGAAGCTTCAATCAAGTCGGCAGAAACACCAACGGTTGTCCAGTTTGCGGTACCGTCTGTACTTTCTATGATTACCCTAACCTTTGCGGCGGTTGCAGATTTTCCATCAAGAACACGAACCTTAAAGTCTACAAGCCTGATCTGAGCTACAAGAGGATAGAACTTTTCAAGGGCCTTACGAAGAGCAATATCAAGGGCATTTACAGGACCATCTCCTTCTCCAGCGGTGATTTCTATCTGTCCGTCAACTTCAACCTTTATCTGGGCACAGCAGCATACGCCTTCTTCCGGCCGAGGATTTGAACCGTTTGTCTGGTAATAATGAAGCTTAAAGAAGGGCTGATACTGGCCAAGCTGTTTGCGTACAAGAAGCTCAAAGCTGCCATCTGCACCTTCAAACTGGTAGCCTTCAAACTCAAGCTCCTTCATCCGCTTAATAATTTTATCTACAACTTCATCAGTCTTTTTTAAGGATGGAGCAAACTTCTGAATCTTTTCTATTATTGTACTGCGGCCTGCAACTTCACTCATAAGGAATACACGGGAATTGCCAACTGTTTCAGGCGGGATATGCTCGTAGGCGCGTGGATTTTTTAATACTGCATCAATGTGCATTCCGGCTTTATGAGCAAAGGCACTTTTTCCTACAAACGGTGACTGCGGATTCATGCTTACATTTGTAATTTCTGAAACCTTGTTACAGATTGCCGTAAGATTTTTCATATTCTGTTCCGGAATGCAGCTGTAGCCCATTTTTATCTGCAAGTCTGGAATGATTGTAGAAAGATTTGCGTTCCCTGTTCTTTCACCAAAACCTAGCAGGACTCCCTGCACATGAGTGGCACCTTCCGTAACGGCAACTAGTGAATTGGCAACGGCAAGTCCGCAATCATTGTGGGTGTGAATACCAACGGTAACTTTATTTCCAAAAAGTTTTACAACTTCTGCAACTGCGTGGCGGCAATCATCCATCATAAAGCCACCTTTTGTTTCGCAAAGGCAGATTACGTTTGCCCCACCGTTTACGGCTGCCTGAAGGGTTTTAAGGGCGTATTCCTTATCTTCTGTGTAGGCGGTGAAAAAATGTTCAGCATCGTAAATGACGGAGCGTCCCTGCGACTTAAAATATGCGCAGGTTTCTTCTATCATTTTAAGATTTTCTTCAAGTGTGGCATTTAGGATTTCTGTTACCTGGAACGTCCACGATTTGCCGAAAATAACTACGGTGTCTGTCTGGGCTGCAAGAAGAGACTGAATGTTGCTGTCTTTAGCACAGGTGGTGTCTTTACGACGGGTTGCACCAAAAGCACAAATCTTTGCATTTTTGAGAGGAACCTTTTTAATCTCCTGAAAAAACTCAATATCCTTTGGATTGCTGCCGGGATTTCCAGCTTCTATATAAGTAACGCCAAGCTCATCAAGAGCTTCACAAATGTGGATTTTATCCTGAACTGAATAGCTTATGCCTTCGCCCTGAGCGCCATCTCGTAATGTGGAATCAAGTATTTCAATCTTCTTTGCCATACAGACAGAATATAGGGAATTAGAGAGATAATCAATTGGTAATTTATTTTAATGTTTCGTTCATGCTGCCGGTTCTGTAGCCCTGCAAATCCATTGAAACATAATTAAAGCCAAGCTTTTTAAACTCACTTACAATTTTTTCGCGGTTTTCAACAAGCTTTGTAAAATCATCAGGATTTACTTCTATGCGCGCAATCGTACCGGAAGTTTCGCCAGTTCCAAAGCTGTGGATTCGCACGCGCTCCTGAACAAAGCCCAAATCAATAAGCAGCTGTTCTGCCTTATCTACCATATCAAGCTTTTCTACAGAAATTGTTTCGCCATAAACAAACCGGCTTGCAAGACAGGCAAAGCTCGGCTTTTTCCAGGTTTCAAGACCAAGCTCCTTTGAAATTGCCCTGATTTCAGATTTCCACAAATTACATTCCCTGAGCGGACTTTTTACGCCAAGCTCTGCCACAGCCTGTAAGCCCGGGCGGTAATCACCATTATCATCAAGATTACTGCCTTCGCAAACATACTCAAGCCCATGCTGTTTTGCAACCTGTATGATTTCTTCAAAAAGCTCGTGTTTACACAGATAGCAGCGGTTTTTAGGATTCTGCTTAAATCCCGGAATATTCAATTCTTCTGAATCAATAAAGATGTGTTCAATACCTTCTTTTTTACAAAAATCAGCAGCCTCATTTTTTTCGCGTGCAGGAAAAGAATGAGAGCGCGCCGTAATTGCAACAGCCTTATTTCCAAGAACATCGTGTGCAACCTTAAGCATAAAGGTTGAATCTACTCCGCTTGAAAAAGCAACTGCAACACTTCCAAGCTGCTTAAAATAATTTTGTAACGCTTTGTATTTTTTGTTTAATTCTTCTGTCATAATATTCCTGCCTAATAATTACAGCTTGTACTGCATAAAGTTTCCGTTATGAATAAAGCCGTATGCGGTGTACAGCTTTACTCCCATATCTGAAGCGGTAATCTGAACAGCACCACAACCATAGGCGCGGGCTTCTTCCACTACCCGGTGGAGCAGTTCTTTTGCAATACCCTGGCGGCGGTAGTCAGGATTAGTAAACATGCTGGAAAGGAGTCCGATTTTTCCAGACGGGCAGCTGAAATACGGCGGCTTTTCTACAAAGGACATTCCGCTTGTGCCGATTATTTTTTCACCGTCAAGTGCAAGCCAGGAAACAAAGGTTCCGTCGGCAAGGTGGCGGTTGTAGTAATCTTTTAGGGCAGGAACGAGGTTGAAATCTTCTGTTGCACCTTCTTCGCGCAATTGGGTGATTCGCATCTGGATGAAGGTGTCCAGGTCTGATTCGGTGAGTTTGCGGTAGGTTATTTTTTGTGCATCGATAAAGCGCAGTACATCCATCTGCGTCCGGGCATGAGGAAAATCATCAAGCGGAGGGCATGGAATATGAGGTTCAAATGCAAGCTCGCTGAACCAGGTGCACTGCAGCGCCTGCATTCCGGCATCTCTTGCACCATACAGCTCGCGGGAACCACCGTCTCCAACATAAAGACATTCTTCCGGTTTTACATTAAGTTTTTCTATCATTGCGTGATAGACTTCCGGTGACGGTTTGCAAAGGCCTGTTTCGTACGAAATCATTGTGGCATCAAAAAGAGGATACAGGGGGCTTTGCTTTATGATTTCGCATTCATCGGAAAAGGTGTTTGTGATGAGTCCGACCTTGAGGCCTTTCTGGTGCAAGGTTTCCAGCAGCTTGACAGAGTCTGTGGGAATTGCAGAAAAAGTGTCCTGAATGGCTTCGCGCCTTTTTCGTACAACAAGCTCTACGTTTTCTTTAGACCAGTTGCCGGTTTCTTTCAGGGTTAGTTCGACTCCTTCCTTCATGGTATATTTTCCAATGGTTCGCTCGTGTTCATTTGAGTGCCAGGCTTTCCGGAAGGTTTCCAAAGGGATATTAAGATCCTGTGCAATATTTTCACTGAAGTATGTTCGGCCTGTGAACAGTGTTACAAGAGTTTCGAACATGTCAAAAATTACGGCTTTAATCATTTTTTACCTCTGCGATCTTAAAATAATTCATCAAGCAAAATATAGAATCGGATTTTTTCAGAGTTTGGGTCAATTCCGAGTTCTTCAAAAAGAAGGCCGGGATTAAAATCGGGGTAGATTTTGCCGCCGAATGTACCGTCGCAATTGTGTTTGAGGCTGCGGTGACACAGGGCAATGTCGCGCCACTTGTCGCCAATTCCGGTTGCACCTAAATCTATAAAGCCGCTGACCTGATTGTTCTGGAGAAAAATATTTGGCAGGCAGAAATCGCCGTGAGAAAGGACAGGCTCATATTCAGGCCTGTGAGTTTGCAGCCACGCAAGCAGGGCTTCGGGATTTTCAAAACCGTTCTCGCCGAAAGTTTCCGGTTCTGCATCATCTATATCTACAAGATTATTTTCCACTCGATACTTTGCTTCTTCAAGTTCGTTATCGATTGTACGTTCACGCGGGCAGCCGGTTATATCAACACTCCAGAGCATTTTAAAAGCCTGGGCAAGGAGTCTGCACAATTCGCGGGGATTTTCCAGGTATGTTTCATCGCAGGACATTTTACCAGTTATGCGTCTCATCAGGAGGTACTGAAAATTATCATCAGATTCATAGCAGAGAACTTTTGGAACAGGAAGTTTGCCGTCGAGCCAGCGCATGACTTGAACAGAAAGGTCATTTTTTTCACGGATCTGTTTTTCGCGGGCATCAAGAATCTTCAAAACAGAATCATCAAAAATATATACGCCTGAGCCGGACTTGCCGACAGAATCTGTTAGGTATGACTTACCTGAAACAAGGGATTGAATACTTTGAGGAAGAGCATGCACATTTAAAAGTTCAGATTTCATAATTCTACTCCCATACTTCTGTCCTCTACAGATTATACTGCATAAAGTTTCCGTTGTGAACAAAGCCGTAAGCGGTGTAAAGCTTTACTCCCATATCTGAAGCGGTAATCTGGATAGCACCACAACCATAAGCGCGGGCTTCTTCCACTACACGATGAAGCAATTCTTTTGCGATTCCTTTGCGACGGTAGTTAGGATTAGTAAACATACTGGAAAGGAGCCCGATTTTTCCAGACGGGCAACTGAAGTATGGAGGTTTTTCTACAAAGGACATTCCGCTGGTACCGATTATTTTTTCGCCGTCAAGTGCAAGCCAGGAAACAAAGGTTCCATCGGCAAGGTGGCGGTTGTAGTAATCTTTGAGGGCGGGCACGAGGTCGAAATCTTCAGTGGCACCTTCTTCGCGCAATTGGGTGATGCGCATCTGGATGAAGGTGTCGAGATCTGATTCGGTTAGTTTACGGTAAATTATTTTATCGGTAATCATCATCTTACTTTTTGACCAGAGGCGGCTTCAAAATTATATTTTACGATTCCTAAATCAAGTTGAGTTAATGGACCGCCTTTTGATTTTATTACAGGGTCATCTCCATTAAGAGAAACAATGAACTTCTGCTGATTGAGTGCAGTTGGAGCAAGGATTGCGGCTTCGAGGCCTTCTTTGAACCAGGTTGGAGTATTTTGCAAATCGGATTCGGGGATATTGCACAGCTTGCTTACCGGTTTTGATTTGTGCGGAACACCGTTTGTTTCACCGTAACCAAGAGCGATTACGCAGACAATTTTTTCGCCGGCATTTGTGCTGGCTTTGCATTTTCCTTTGCCGTAAGTGCCGGCTACCCAGCAGGTGTTCAGCCCAAGAGTTTGTGCTTCGAGAACAAGTTTCTGACCGTAGTATCCGCATTTTTCATCGAGGCTTTCGATAGATTTTTTGCCGACGAGTGCAATATAGTTTTTTGCGTTTTTGAACTTGCCGTAATGCGCAAGGAAAGTGTCAAAGCATTCAGAATCATCAAGAATAAGCTGAATGTTCAGGCAGCTTTCGTCATTGCACTGTTTTATCATAGCTGTAAGGTGGTCGATGTCTTCGGGTTTGATAGGAAGATCCTTAAACTGTCTTACCGAATGTCTTTGTGTGATTGCTTCTTTTATATTCATATTTGAATAATAATATAAAAAGAGTGTTTAGGCGATAGAAAAATATGTTATGAGGACATTTCTAAAACAATTCATTCAGCAGAATGTAGTAACGGAGTTTTTCGTGATTTGGGGCGAGGCCGAGTTCTTCGAAAAGGAGGTCGGGATTAAAATCGGGGTAGACTTTGCCGCCGAAGGTGCCGTCGCAATTGTGCTTGAGGCTGCGGTGACACAGGGCAATGTCGCGCCATTTGTCGCCGATTCCGGTGGCGCCTAAATCTATAAAGCCGGTGACCTGGTTGTCCTGAAGAAAAATATTTGGCAGACAGAAATCTCCGTGAGAAAGGACAGGCTCATATTCGGGCTTGTGAGTTTGCAGCCAGGCAAGCAGGGCCTCGGGATTTTCAAAACCGTTCGCGCCGAAAGTTTCAGGTTCTGCGTCATCTACATCTACAAGATTATTTTCCACACGATACTTTGCTTCTTCAAGTTCGTTTTCGATTGTCTGTTCACGCGGGCAGCCGGTAATATCAACACTCCAGAGCATTTTTAAAGCCTGAGCAAGAAGCCGGCACAATTCGCGAGGATGTTCAAGATAATATTCATCGCAGGACATTTTACCAGTCACACGGCTCATCAGCAGGTACTGGAAATCTTCATCAGCTTCGTAGCAGAGAACTTTTGGAACAGGAAGCTTGCCGTCGAGCCAGCGCATAACCTTAACTGAAAGGTCATTTTTTTCACGGCTCTGTTTTTCGCGTGCATCAAGAATCTTCAAAACAGAATCATCAAAAATATATACGCCTGAACCGGACTTGCCGACAGAATCTGTTAGGTATGACTTACCAGAAACAAGGGAACGAATTGATAGCGGAAGAGACTGCATGAAGTTGTCACCAACCAGAAGAATATCGCAGCCCACATCGCAGGCCAAGATTTTGGTACCGAACATTTCACGAGGCTCACCCTTAATTTCTCCTTCAAGAACTTTCTTTGCACCGGCAATCAGTTCTGGAATCACAGAAGGCTTAACCGGCAGCGCTCCATGGCAGGCAAAAATCAAATCAAACTTATCAGACATTTTCTTGAGCTTTTCCAGAGAGGCAACAAAATCAGCCAGATTCCGCTGAGGACCAAACATGAAAATCTCACTGCCCTGCTGTACTGTGTCGCCGCTGAAAAAATATTTCCGGTTAATATCAAGAATGCCAATACTGCCTGGAGTGTGCCCTGGAATCCAGACCAGCTGAAGAGGACGCTCCCCAAGGTCAATAATCTGACCGTCTGCAACAGGAATAATTTTTGCATTGCCACCGCCGGCACCATGCTGAACATAGTTTTCTTTTTCAGATAGATGCATCATCACTTCGGTAAAATCTTTATTGCCACCAATATGATCCGGGTCCGCATGAGTATTAATGAGCCGCACAGGAAGCGGAGTCAAACTCTTAGCCGCCTCCAGAGCCTTGCCGACATTCATGCCGGTATCAATCAGAAGTGTTTCATTTTTCCCGGCAAGCAGAAAGAAGCGGACAAAACCTTCGCTGAGGGTCCAGGTTGAGTTGTCGATTTGGGTGATTTCGTATTCCATATATTAATTATATCACAAAAAATCAATTTGAGAAAAAAACATTGCCCCCACCCCGTCAAATTGTTAAATTATAATCAGGAGCGAATCATGAGTTTTATTGGAAATATTATCTGGTTTTTGTTGGGCGGATTTCTGCTGGGGCTGGGCTGGATTGTAGCCGGGATTCTGTGGTGCATAACGATTGTGGGGATTCCGCTGGGGATTCAGTGCTTCAAGATTGCGGGGATGGCTATGTGTCCGTTTGGACGAGAACTTGCATTTGACGGAAGCCCGATGTCTTTAATCTTAAACATTTTCTGGATTTGTATTTCTGGGGTTGAGCTTGCGGTGGCACATGTGATTGTGGGGCTTTTGTTCTGCATTACAATTGTTGGCATTCCGTTTGGCAAGCAGCATTTTAAATTGGCTCAGGTTGCGCTCATGCCGTTTGGCACGTACGCGTTTTAGTTATGATTAGTTGTGACTAGTTGTGATTAATTATGTATAATTCTGCAACTCCCGGCGGGATTCAATTCCGAGTTTTTCGAAGATTGTTGACATGTGGCGTTTTACGGTTTCGACGCTGATGAATAATTCTTCGCCAATCTGGGCATTTGAATAGCCGCGGGCTGCAAGACGGGCAACTTCTTTTTCGCGTGGAGAAAGAGGTGCGAACAGATCTTCTGTTTGGGTCTGGCTGGTCGAATCATTATTTTTCTTTTTTGTAAAAATCAGCAAAAATAACTTTATCAGAATACCGATGAGAGCCGGGCGGAATCTGACAAAAATCATTATAAAAAAAGCTGTAGACGAAATTGAAGAAATGCCCTTTCCGTCTGTCCCCAGAAGGTTTTCTAAATCAACAACCAAAATTAAAAGCTTCACAATTGAAACAAAGAGTCCGCTTATAACTGACAGCTTGGAAAGATTATTCAGAAAATCAATTTTTAATTGAGAACGTCTTTCTTTTTGAAGGATTGCAGGAATCATAAAGATTGCAATTCCCGCAATCACAAGAATAAAATCTTTCAGCATAAACTATTCCGAATCACAAAGCAGAGTGACTTTACTTTCAACAGGAAGCAAAATCAGATTTATGAGCAGCGCGTAAATCATAGGGACACAGGCAACGGTAAAGTTCAGTCCCAGCATTGAACGGTCTTCAAGATTAAAAAGTATTCCTATAAATCCACCGAGCATTGTCATGATTCCTTCAAGAAGAATTATTACCCGCAGCGTTGAAATTGCATTTATGGATATTGCTTTTTGAGTAACTGACAGCTTTTGATTTTTTGCAACAAAGTTCAATGCACTGAAAAAACTTTTTAAGTTATCCGAGACTAACAGTAACAGGAAGGTCGGAATAAAAATATAAATTATTCCGGGAAGATCACGCAGGAAATAAAAACTCAAAGGATTTTTATCTGTAAGGTTTGCCATACTGAAATGTATTATCAGGAAAAACAGCCCGATAATAAATGCAAGCGATACAAAGATTTTCACAATACTAAGAGCAAGCTTTTTTCCAGATGCAGCTGGTTTATCATTTTCACAAGTATTTTCTTCTGCCATAAATCTTATGATATTACTTCTGAGTTTTCCTTTCAGCGTGATAAAAATCATACCTAAAAACGACAGATAAAAAAATGATAATAGTATGGTGGCTAAATTAACTCCTAACGTATTGGTGTTTTCAAAATTAAGGTAAAAATATATTCCGCTTATTAACATCAGAAACACACAGATAAAGCCCAAAGCTTTGAAAGCATAATCAAGGGAAGCTTCTGTTTTTTTCAATTCTGTCAGGGTTGTGTTTTTGATTTTTTTTGAAGATTGAAAAATCCTGAGAAAAGGTTTCCCGTAACCAGAAAGAAAAATCATCAGGGCAAGGATTAAAAGAATGCCGGGAAGTAATGCATAATCAACTAATTCCCAGATAAGTCCGCCGCTTGTAATGCTGCACATTGTTGCAGTTATGCAGAGTATCAGAAAAGATAAAAGAAGTTCGATAATCATAAAAACCTCCTGTTCATCTTAATTATCTACCTGCATACTTATAAAAACAAGATGTAAAAAGTTGTAATTTGAGTTGTAATTTTTTATATTCGCGATTTTAATGCTATTTTTTTACTCCAACATACATTGCATGACCGCACGTTTCGATTATTGATTTGTCGGTGGCAGTTTGATTTATGAGTGCGAGGATATCTTTGAAAGCGGATTTATTCTTGAGTTTATAAATCATGTCTTCTTTTTCGTAGCCGAAGCCGCGGATTGAACGCAGGGTGATTTTTTCAAAACCGTTTTGCGCAAAAAGATTTTCGATTTCTTCGGATTTTGGATAATAGCCTTCCTGGAAACCGTGGTCGGAAAGATTGTTGAACTTACCTGAAGTGAAAGCTTCGTTCAAAGTTGCGACATCGACCTGTTCGGGCAACCAGCAGAATCTTGAAACAAGCGCAATGCTGCCGGAAAGATATGGAATAAAGCTTGCAAAAACTTTTCCGTTAGGCTTGAGGACGCGGTTTATTTCTGCTGCACATTTCTGGCGCTCATCATTTTCAAGAAGATGATAAAGAGGACCGAAAAGCAGAACGACATCAAACTGTTCATTTTTATAACAGCTGAGGTCGGTTGCATTTACAAGATCACAGGCGACAAGATTTTTTACATCATCTTCTTTCTTCTGCTTTTTTGCCTGAGCGAGTAAATCTTCTGATAAATCTACAAGCGTAACCTGATAACCGAGCTTTGCGAGAGGAAATGAATAAACACCTGCGCCACCGCCAAGGTCGAGAATGGAGACTTGTTTATCTGCACTAACTTCTGCTTCAACGTGCGGCAAATATTTTTCCAGAATCTGCATGGTCATAAGATATTCAAGCTTTCCGCTGTTATCATTTCTGAGACGGTTCTTTTCATCAAAATGGCTGTAGTAGTGTTTTACTTTTTGGAAATCGGTCATGAGGATATTTTATCAGGTAATCAAATGTTTTTATAGAGTTAGTATAAGATATCAAAATTAACGATTTTGCAGGTTTTTGTACTTATAAATTTAACGATTTTGTAGGTTTTTCAACTTGTAAAATTAACGATTTTGTGGTTAAATAGAGATAAAAAATAACGATTTTGAGGTTTTTATGACATTTAGGCGCAAAATCTATGATAAATTTCTGGAATGGAAAAAAAACTCAGATGGAAAGACCGCCCTTCTTGTTGAAGGAGCCCGCCGAATAGGTAAATCCACAATCGTAGAGGAATTTGCAAAAAAAGAATACGAATCATATATCCTCATTGATTTTACAAACGCCCCGCAAGAAGTATTTAAGCTTTTTGAAGATATTTCTGATTTGAATTATATTTTTATGCGGCTTCAACTTATCTATCATAAAGAACTTCATGTACGGAAAAGCCTTATCATTTTTGATGAAGTTCAGTTCTGTCCAAAAGCTCGCCAATCAATAAAGCATCTTGTGGCTGATCACAGGTATGATTATATGGAAACAGGCAGCCTGATTTCTATCCGAAAAAACGTGAAAGATATTCTTATTCCAAGCGAGGAACGCTCCATCCAAATGCACCCGATGGATTATGAGGAATTTAAATGGGCTTTGGGTGATACTGTTACCATAAAACTTTTGCGGGAATCTTTTGAAAAATATAAACCTCTTGGCGATGATTTAAACAGAACATTAATGCGTGATTTCCGACTATATATGCTTGTTGGTGGAATGCCAAAAGCTGTCAGCACTTATATTGAAACAAATAACATGCGGCTTGTAGATGAAGAAAAACGTGACATTCTGCGTCTTTATGAATCTGATTTTATGAAGATTGATTCTACCGGGAAGGCAGCCATGTTGTTTAAATCTATTCCATCCCAGCTTGAAAAAAATGCCTCCCGATATCAGGTTTCTTCTGTTCTGGCAAATCAACGCAACTCTACTGTGCTTGAAATAATTTCAGAAATGGAAAGTTCCAAAACGGTGCTTGTTTCATACAAATCAGATGATCCAAATGCAGGTCTTACACGAACAAAAGATTTGGAAAACTTTAAGCTTTTTGTTTGCGACACAGGCCTTTTTACAACCATGCTTTTTATGGATAAAGATTTTACAGAAAACATCATTTATGAAAAATTACTCAGTGATAAGCTTCCCGTAAATCTTGGGTACCTTTATGAAAACGTAGTTGCGCAGATTCTTAAGGCAAACGGAAACGCTCTATTTTACTACACATTCCTTGATGAAAAATCACGGCATAATTTTGAAATTGATTTTCTGCTTGCTCGAAAAAATAAAGTCTGCCCGATAGAGATAAAATCCTCAGGTTACAAAACACACGCTTCACTTGATGCTTTTAGCAAAAAATATTCATCACGCATTCTGAATAAATATCTTGTATATACAAAAGATTTAGGAAAGGATAAAGATGTTCTGAGCATTCCTATTTATATGACAATGTTTGTATGATGATTACCAGACAATATTGATTTTATAAGATACTGCACATTCGCTTGGCAGGCGTTGAACCTTGTAGCCTTTTCCTTCAAAGTATTTAATTACTTCATCAACATAGTATTTTTTGTCGTATGTATAATGGCAGTAAGTGTTTTCACCAAGATGCTTTTTTACATCTATACCTTTGTTAATCTGTTCAATCTGATTTTTAGTTTCCTGAAGAGTTTTATCAAACTGGGCTTCTTTAATTGTGTCTTTTCGTTTTTGTTCTATACTGTTCACTAATACTTATCTCCATTTTTCCATAATCTTCAGGCCTTCATCAATATCATCACCGAGAACTTCCTGGATTTTTTCAAACTTCTTTTTGGAATGCATTATATCAAGCACTCGTAATAATTCTTTTTTGCCGTATTTTTGAATGAACAGTGCCATTACCCTTATGGCGTTTGTT
>JAEEGH010022593.1_pt1 | contig 12879 bp, 9 predicted proteins | sample 9134181 | NCBI WGS metagenome assembly JAEEGH01 (sample SAMN16246544, study PRJNA631951) | gut metagenome | biome: gut microbiome; feature: rumen; material: DP-attached | host: Bos | place: Iran: Karaj | collected 2018-10 | reverse complement strand
ATCGTAACCCTCCTGCGACATATATTCAAAACTCATACGCTTCAAAATTTGCGCAAAGATAGTGATAATTCACTAATTATCGCCACATTCACCCTGAGTTTTAAACGTTTTTAGGGATTATACCAACAGCCTGATCAATAAACCAAAACTAATAAGCTTGTTCATGCACACCCTTGACGGCACGGCCAGAGGGGTCGTTCATACCTTTGAAGGCGGCATCCCATTCGAGGGCAATAGCGGTGGAACAGGCAACGCTGGCTTCGCTGGGCACACTCTTGGCAGCACTGTCGCTGGGGAAGTGCTCGGCGAAGATGCTGCGATAGTAGTATTCTTCCTTGTTCTTCGGTGGGTTGATGGGGAAGCGTTCAGCAGCGTGGGCCATCTGCTCATCTGATACAGCCTCAGAAGTGATTTGTTTGAGGGTGTCAATCCATGAATAGCCCACGCCATCGCTAAACTGCTCCTTCTGACGCCAGGCGACTTCCTTAGGAAGCATATCAGCGAAGGCCTCGCGGACAATCTTCTTTTCCATCGTCGAGCCAGGACACATCTTGGCCTCTGGGTTGGTGCGCATAGCGACATCAAGGAATTCCTTATCGAGGAAGGGCACACGACCTTCAACACCCCATGCGCTCAGGCTCTTGTTGGCACGCAGACAGTCGTACATATAGAGTTTGCCGAGTTTGCGAACGGTCTCATCGTGGAAGTCCTTTGCTGTTGGCGCTTTGTGGAAGTAGAGATAACCACCAAAGATCTCATCGGCACCCTCGCCAGAGAGTACCATCTTGATACCCATCGACTTGATGACACGAGCCAACAAATACATCGGCGTAGAGGCGCGGACGGTGGTGACATCGTAGGTTTCGATGAAATAGATGACATCGCGGATGGCGTCCAAACCTTCCTGAATGGTGTAGTTGATTTCGTGGTGTACGGTACCTATATGGTCAGCCACGAGTTTGGCCTTTGCCAAATCAGGGGCGCCCTTCAGTCCTACGGCAAACGAGTGTAGACGGGGCCAGTAGGCTTTTGTCTTCGAGTCATCCTCGATACGCATCTCTGAGTATTTCTCAGCAATGGCGGAAATCACGGATGAATCCAAACCGCCTGAAAGCAGCACGCCATAAGGCACGTCACTCATCAACTGACGCTTTACGGCATCTTCTAATGCATCATGGATGGCTTCTACGCTGGCGGGGTTATCCTTCACAGCATCATAGTGCATCCAGTCGCGACGATAATACCACTTCTGACCTGGATCAACACTCCAATAATAGTGTCCAGGTTTAAATGGCTCATAACGTTCACATTGTCCTTCGAGAGCCTTCAATTCAGAGGCCACATACACAGTGCCGTCGCTGTCATATCCAATATAAAGAGGTATGACGCCTATTGGGTCGCGGGCAATCAAGAACTCGTTTTTCTCTTCATCGTAGAGCACAAAAGCAAAGATGCCACTCAGATCTTCGAGGAAGTCGATACCCTTCTCACGATAGAGAGCTAAGATGACTTCGCAGTCAGAACCTGTCTGGAACTCATACTGTCCGGCAAAACGACGGCGGATTTCCTGATGGTTATATATCTCACCATTCACCGCCAGAACCTGCTTCTTATCAGGACTATAAAGAGGTTGTCCGCCTGATTCAGGATCCACGATGCTCAGTCGCTCATGGGCAAGAATGGCAGAGCCACCACAATAAATACCACTCCAGTCAGGTCCGCGGTGACGGATCTTCTGACTCATCTTTAACGCTTTATCACGAAGAGCATGTGTCTGCTCCTTCACATTCAATATTGCTACGATTCCACACATATTCTTAATCTTTTAAAGGTACGACAAATATAGATAATTGGTTTGAGCGGGGTATTCCGCTGCGAGGGTATCAATCTGATTGACGGTGGGTACGAGTCCCAGCATCTTACGCCATTTGCGGATGGTGAGACCTGCCTGTTCCATCTTCATGCGGTTCTCCAAACCGATGGCGCGGGCAATCTGGAAATCAGAGAAGCCGTAGACCTTGGCAGCACGCAACAACAGGGCAACCTCTGGCGACTGCAGATACTCCTTGAACTCACTAGGCTCCATAAATTCTGAGATCTCAGACAGATGGGTATACTCTTTGAGTTGCTGGTCGATATCCACGATATGCTTTAGTTTCTGCAAGAACCAACGGTCAATCATTGTCAACTGATGAATCTGTTCGATGGTATAGCCAATCTTCAAAGCCTTCGACACCACAAAGATACGCATATCCGTGGGTTCGTGCAGAGATTTCTCAATATCAGGAATCTTTATGGCGTGGTTCTCAACAAAACCGTGCATACCTTGCCCGATCATACGCAAGCCCTTTTGCAGCGCTTCCTCAAACGTGCGACCAATTGCCATTACCTCACCCACACTCTTCATCGATGAGCCAAGTTGACGCTTGACACCTTGGAACTTGGTCAGATCCCAACGGGGAATCTTTACGACCACATAGTCGAGGGCTGGTTCAAAGAAGGCACTTGTGGTCTTGGTAACGGAATTTTTCAAGTCGAAGAGACCATAGCCGAGTCCTAGTTTGGCAGCGACGAAAGCCAATGGATAGCCCGTTGCCTTCGACGCCAAAGCAGATGAACGACTCAGACGGGCATTTACCTCAATGACACGATAGTCTTCGCTGTTGGGGTCGAGGGCATATTGCACATTACACTCGCCTACGATGCCGATGTGACGGATAATCTTGATGGCGAGGGCGCGCAACTTGTGATACTCGCTATTGGTAAGCGTCTGCGACGGAGCCACCACGATCGACTCACCTGTATGAATGCCCAGCGGGTCGAAGTTCTCCATATTACAAACGGTGATGCAGTTGTCATACTTGTCGCGCACCACTTCGTATTCTATTTCCTTCCAACCTTTGAGACTTTTCTCTACCAATACCTGTGGTGAGAACGAGAAGGCTTCTTCGGCCTGTGCTAACAATTCTTCTTCGTTGTCGCAGAAGCCTGAACCCAGACCACCGAGGGCGTATGCGGCTCTTAATATCACTGGGAATCCCAATTCATGTGCTGCCTTTTGCACCTCTTCGACAGTGGAACACGCCTCACTCTTGATAGTCTTCACGCCGATCTCATCGAGGCGTTTCACAAACAGGTCGCGGTCTTCCGTATCGATGATGGCCTGCACAGGGGTGCCTAATACCTCGACACCATATTGGGCTAAAACACCTTTTTCGTAGAGTTCGACACCGCAGTTCAAGGCCGTCTGTCCACCAAAACTCAAAAGGATGCCGTCAGGACGTTCTTTTTCAATGACGCGCTCCACGAATTCAGCCTTAACGGGTTGGAAATACACCGTATCAGCCACTCCTTTCGAAGTCTGCACCGTTGCGATGTTGGGGTTGATCAGCACCGAATGAATACCCTCTTCTTTCAGCGCCTTCAACGCCTGGGCACCGCTATAGTCGAACTCGCCCGCCTGACCTATCTTCAACGCTCCTGAACCCAGAAGCAATACCTTTTTTATTTCTTTCCTTTCCATCATCCTAACATCTTTACAAATTCATCAAACAAAAACTCTGTATCCACTGGTCCTGAACAAGCCTCTGGGTGGAACTGAGCCGACATCCAGGGATTGGTCTTGTGGCGGATACCCTCATTCGAGCCGTCATTCATATTCACGAACAGCGGTTCCCAATCTGAGGGCAGTGTCGAGTCATCGACCGCATAACCGTGATTCTGAGAGGTGATAAAGCATTGTGTGGTACCCACCTTCTGCACGGGTTGGTTGTGCGAACGATGACCGTATTTCAGTTTGTAGGTCTTGGCACCTGCGGCCTTTGCCAGTAATTGGTTACCAAGACAGATACCCATACACGGACGCACAGTCTCATTGTTCAAGAACGTCTGAATGTTCGCCACTGTCTTGCTGCATTGTTCAGGATCGCCAGGACCATTTGCCAAGAACAGTCCATCAAACTCCAATTGATTGAAATCATAGTTCCAAGGCACACGCACCACCTCGATGCCACGCTTAATCAGACAACGGATGATATTCGCCTTTACGCCGCAATCGACTAAAACGACGCGATGCTTTTTTTCACCCTCAGGCTGATAGGTAATCACTTCCTTGCAACTCACCTTCTCTACCCAGTTTACACTGCCGTAGTCCTCGGTTGTGTTCGTCGCTGTGGCACAGCAACATACAGAACCGTCTATCTCAATTCTTCCCATCATCACACCACTCTCTCGCAGCACCTTCGTCAGTCGTCTTGTATCGATGCCTGTGATGGCAGGAACCTTCTCCCGTTTTAGCCAAGAGGCCAAACTCTCGCGCGCATTCCAATGCGAATACGTCTCGCTATAATCGGCTACCACCATCGCTTTTGCGTGAATCTTCTCGCTCTCCATAAACAGCGGCAGACCGTTTTTGCCTAAGCCTGTATCAGGTACGCCGTAGTTGCCTATCAACGGATAGGTTGTTACCAAAATCTGACCCGCATAACTGGGGTCTGTCAGACTCTCTGGATAGCCCGTCATGGCGGTATTGAATACCACCTCGCCAACCGTGTTGGTATCATATCCAAACGACCAGCCCACAAACTGACTGCCATCTTCGAGTATTAATCTTGCTATTTTCATTATAATTATAACTGCATTTTCAAAACTTGTTCTACATAATTTACAAACGCCTGGTTCACTAGTCGGATGCCGCCAGGTGTGGGATAATGGCCTGTGAAGTACCAGTCGCCAGGATGGTTGGGACAGGCGTGATGCAAGCCCTCAATACTCTGGAACACTAATTCTACAGGCGACTGCATACCCTCAGGTCGCAGCATCTCCACAATCTTCGCGTTGATTTCATCGACGGTGAAGGGCTCATAAATATTTCGCACATGGTTCAATGACGCAGGCGAATACTTGCAGGCTTTATACGTATCGGCAATCAGTTTCTGCATACCTCTATCCTTAATCAGCGCGATGGCTGCACGGAAGGCACAAAGTTCTTCCAAGCGCGACATATCGATGCCGTAGTAGTCTGGATAGCGGATCTGCGGCGAACTCGACACCATCACGATCTTCTTGGGATGCAGACGGTCGAGAATCTTGAAGATACTCTCTTTCAGCGTCGTACCTCGCACAATCGAGTCATCGATGATCACGAGGTTATCCTCGTCAGGCTTGAGCGAACCATAACTGATGTCATAGACGTGCGCTGCCAGGTCGTTGCGCTCAGAGTTGTCAGCGATAAAGGTGCGCAGTTTGATGTCTTTCCAAACCACCTTTTCTGTGCGAACTTCCCCATGCAATTTTCTAAAACCGTCCGTCATACCATAAAAGGCGACCTCGGCGGTATTGGGGATATACGAAAAGACTGTATGATCCACATCGCCGTCGATAGCCTTGAGGATAGCAGGTGTCAGTTGTTCGCCTAAACGTTTGCGCTCCTGATAGATATCACGATCAGAACCACGACTGAAATAAATCCTTTCAAACGAGCAGGCGCTCAGAGGTTGCGCAGGCATAATCTGTTCCAATTGACTTTCACCATTCTTATGCACGATGAGCGCCTCGCCTGGTTGGAGTTCACAGATGTCCTCTGCCTGCAGATCAAACGTCGTTTGCAATACAGGTCGTTCGCTGGCCAATGCAATCATCTCGTCATCGCGATAGTAGAACGCAGGCCGGATGCCCCAAGGATCACGCACGCTGAACATTTCGCCGCTTCCTGTGAGTCCGCACATCACGTAGCCACCGTCATAATGACTCATCGTGGTCTTCAGCACATTCGCCATCTCCACGTGGTTGTCGATATAATCTGTAATAGCCGTGTCCTTCAATCCCTGCTCTTTCGCAAGGGAATACAAGCGTTCTACCTCACGGTCCAGACGGTGTCCCATCAGTTCGAGGGTGATATACGAATCACCATAGATTCGCGGCGACTGGCCCTGTAAGGTGAGGAACTGAAAGACCTCATCGATATTGGTCATATTGAAGTTGCCGCACAGACAGAGATTCTTTGCGCGCCAGTTGTTTCGGCGCAGGAAGGGATGTACATATTGCAGTCCACTCTTGCCTGTGGTCGAATAGCGCAGATGTCCCATCAGCAGTTCACCAGCCATCTCCTCCGTCACGCGAGAGAAAATCTCCGTGATGGCGTCCTTGCCCTCGGCCTTCTCACGGAACATATACTCCGTGCCTGGTTCCTTCGCAAGACTGACGGAAGCGATACCGGCACCCTCCTGTCCGCGGTTGTGCTGCTTCTCCATCATCAGGTAGAGTTTGTTGAAACCATAGCGCCACGAACCGTATTTCTGCTCGTAATAACTCAGCGGCTTCAACAGGCGGATCATCGCCACGCCACACTCATGCTTCAGTTGTTCCATATTCTTCGGATTACTCAGAACAAACTTTGATGAAGCTCATGAAAAGCGGGTGCGGATGCAGCACCGTCGAGGAATATTCAGGATGGAACTGTGTGCCGATGTACCATTTCTTCTCTGGGATCTCGACGATCTCCACGAGGTTGGAGGCAGGGTTGATACCCACGCACTTCATACCGTTCGACTCGTATTCGTCTTTATAGGCGTTATTGAACTCGTAGCGATGCCTGTGCCTCTCGCTGATAAGCGACTTTTCGCCGTAAGCTTCGTAAGTACGACTGCCCTTGACAAGTTCACAATCATAGGCACCCAGTCGCATGGTACCACCCATCTGGGTGATATTCTTCTGCTCCTCCATGATGTCGATGACATTATGCGGTGTCTTTTCGTCCATCTCAGCACTATTGGCATCCTTGTAGCCCAATATATTCCGTGCGAACTCAATCACCATCATCTGCATACCCAGACAGATGCCAAAGGTGGGAATATCATGGATACGGCCATATTCTGCTGCGATAATCTTTCCCTCGATACCTCGACTGCCGAAGCCTGGACACACCACGATGCCTGCCATACCTTCCAACTTCGAGGCGACATTCTCAGCCGTAATCTCCTCGCTATTCACAAAATGAATCTTCGCTTTCACATCGTTGTAGATACCTGCCAGATTCAGACTCTCGCGGATGCTCTTGTAGGCATCTTGCAGGTCGTATTTACCAACCAGACCGATATGCACCTCGCGCTTCGCATTACGCTGCTTTTCGAGGAAATTGTGCCACGATTGCATCGCTGGCGTCTCGCCCACAGGGATGCCAATCTTCCGCATAATGGCGGCGTCAAGTCCCTGTTTCTGCATGCTCACTGGCACCTCATAGATACTCGGCATATCCTCACTCTGCACCACGCACTCCAAATCGACATTACAGAAAGATGCCACCTTCAAGCGTATGGAGTCGCTGAGGTGGCGTTCGGTTCTGAGGACGAGGATGTCGGGCTGGATACCCATCCCTTGCAGTTCTTTTACGGAGTGCTGCGTGGGTTTCGTCTTCAGTTCGTCGGCGGCTTTCAGATACGGCACGTACGTCAGATGTACGCACACCGCATCGCGCCCTAATTGCCAGCGTAACTGTCGGATGGCCTCCATAAACGGCGCACTCTCAATGTCACCGATCGTACCGCCCACCTCTGTTATGACAAAGTCGAGTCCTTCGTCGAGTCCCTCACGAAGCATCCGCCGTTTGATCTCGTCCGTGATATGCGGCACCACCTGGATCGTCTTGCCCAGATAGTCACCGTGTCGCTCTCGGTCGATGACGGTCTTATAGATGCGGCCCGTCGTAATCGAGTTGTTGCGGGTGGTGTGAATACCTGTAAACCGCTCGTAATGTCCCAGGTCGAGATCGGTCTCCATACCGTCCACCGTCACGTAACACTCGCCGTGCTCGTAGGGGTTCAGCGTGCCAGGGTCGATGTTAATGTAGGGATCGAACTTCTGGATGGTGACCTTGTAACCACGCGCCTGTAGCAGTTTACCGATACTGGCGGAAATGATTCCCTTGCCTAACGAGGAAACCACACCGCCCGTAACGAAAATGTACTTTGTGTTCATTCTTAAATGTTTTGAAGTTTGCTTATCTTATTTCTTATCTTTTTTCCTTCTCTCTTATGTGTTCCTCGTATTCTGCGAGTTCCCGTTCTCCGATGTGCGCCAGGCCGTAGTGCTCATCGTGCTGCGAGAAGTCAAGACCTACCTTTTCACTAAATGCCGACACACGCATTGGGATGAGACTGTCGATGAGTTTGTAACCTAACCAACTCATCGCGAAAGTATAGACGAACACGATAACGATGGCCAGCAGATGGTAGAGGAAAATCACAAAACCGTCCCACGTGCCGGCGATAAGACCCTCCTGGATGAAGATACCCGTCAGCACCGTACCAAAGATACCACCTGTACCATGCGTGGGGAACACGTCGAGGGCATCGTCAATCTGAGAGTGTGAGCGCCAATAGACAGCGACGTTACAGATCAGCGTGATGACGAATGCGATAAAGATGCTCTGACCGACGGTGACATAGCCTGCCGATGGTGTAATGGCCACGAGACCAACTACACAACCTACAGCAGCACCCATTGCCGACGGTTTTCTGCCACGCAGACAGTCGAAGAATATCCACGTCATCATGGCCGTTGCCGAAGCTGTATTTGTATTCAGGAACGCCTTGATGGCCTGTCCGTCAGCATGCAGCGACGAGCCAGCGTTGAAGCCGAACCATCCTAACCACAGCATTGCAGCACCCAACAGTACGAAGGGGATATTAGCGGGTTCACTCTTACGCGTATCAGCTTTACGACGACCTAAGAAGATGGCACCAGCCAATGCTGCAATACCACTCGATGCATGCACCACAATACCGCCTGCGAAGTCGATGACACCCCACTTCATGAACAATCCCTCAGGATGCCACGTCATGTGTGCCAGCGGACAGTAGATCACGAAGAAGAAAAACATCATGAAGAACATATAGGCCGAGAACCTCACACGCTCAGCAAACGAACCCGTAATCAGCGACGGCGTGATGATGGCGAACTTCATCTGGAACAGGGCGAACAATGCCAGTGGAATCGTCGCACCACCCAGTACATTGCCTGCGGGTGTCGTATAGACAGCACCACCCACATTATGAAACATTGGGAACGTTAGCGGATTACCAATCACACCGCCTATATCGTCGCCAAAGCACAGTGAGAAACCGATCACCACCCAGAGGACAGATATCAGTCCCATTGCGATAAACGACTGCAACATTGTCGAAATCACATTCTTCGCACCCACCATTCCACCGTAGAAGAACGACAGACCGGGTGTCATCATCAAAACGAAAATCGTGGCTGTAATGAGCCACGCCACGTCGGCCGCTGAAATCACCGACCAGTCACATTCGAAAGTAGGCTCCCCTACCGCCAAACCTGCGACGGCTATCAGTGTCATTGCCGTCATCAGGATTATCCAACGTCTTTTTACCTTCAAAGTCTTCATAACTTTTCTATATATAAATGTCCTGTGTTGTTTTCAGGGTGCAAAAGTAATACATTCTGCATAAATAGCCATTATTCTGCTTACTTTTTGATTGTTAAAAATCTGACCAACTATCATTTTGTAAAGTTTTTGAGTTGTTTCGCTTTCATTCTGACAACATTTTGCACACAAAACCTATCATTCCGTTACAAATCGTCAAAACCTACAAAAAAAAGTTCCCCTCTTCCTTGCACTAAGAAAGAGGGGACGCATGCCTGGAAAGATTAAGGCTGCAGCGTAATGCCTAGAACCAGGTAAGCCTTTTGTGAACAGGGGTTGCCGACCACCTGTCCGAAGATGGGGATGGAGAACGTGTCTGTCACCTTGATCTCCTTTGTCGCCTTCAGCGCGACGTTGGTGACGGCGAAGCCCGTCGTTCCGTAGAAGTCTGTGGCGAACGGGACGGCACCGGCCGTAGCAGTCCAGTCGACTGTGGCAAGTTTGAATGGGACATTGGCCTCAACATAACTGCTGTAAGCGCGTTTGCCGTCCTTGTTCAGCCCGTCGTTGCCGGCAATGTTCGTGTACCACTGCAACGATGCCAGTCCGAAGTCGTAGCCGACCGTTGCCTCAAACACGTGGTTCGTGCCGTGGGCGTCGTACTTGAAATAGCGTGCCTCTGGGTCTTGACCGGCATTGAACCAATAGTCTGTGATGCCGATGTTGAAGCCGCCAACCGAATAGGCAAGTGTCAGGTCGAACTCCTTCGTGTCGGCTGGGTCGGCAATGCCGTAACTGCCCCAAGCGGACAATGAGAGTCCCTTGTATCCCACGCCGAGTGTCGGCTGGATGGCAGCGCTTCCCAGATCCTGACCACGCCAGATATAACTACTTACGATATCTCCACTAATCGTCGTTTCTACTTCATCTTGTGCCTCAATGGCAGTCGCTCCACAGAGCAACATCAATCCTAAAACAATCTTTTTCATAATTCTAAAACTTTTAATGCGGTAGCAAATTTATCACTTTTCACTATTCACTTTTCACTTAGTTATAACAAGCTTCTCCGTGTTCGTAGATGTCGAGACCTTCTTCCTCAACACGCTTGCCGACACGCAGACCGTGTACCTTCTTAATACCATAGAACAGGGCGAATCCGCAGGCAGCAGCCCAGAGGTCGATCACTACGACACCGAACAATTCAGCTGCGAAGAATCCAAAGCCGTGACCGTAGAATGCACCGTTCGAAGTTGACAGCAGACCCGTCATCAGCGTACCCAGGATACCGCAGACACCGTGTACAGAGCTGGCACCCACGGGATCGTCGATGTGCAGCACGTGGTCGATAAACTCGATGGCATAGACCAGTACGATACCACAGACGAGACCGATGATTACAGCACCTGCTGGCGATACGAGGTCACAACCAGCTGTGATACCCACGAGACCTGCCAGCACACCGTTCAGTGTCAGAGAGAGCGAGGGCTTGCCATACTTGATATAGGTGAGGAACATCGTGGCCACACCACCGGCAGCAGCAGCGAGGTTGGTGGTCAGGAACACGTGAGAGATGGCGATGCGGTTCACTTCACCAGAAGCAGCGAGCTGAGAACCGGGGTTGAAGCCAAACCATCCGAGCCAGAGGATGAACACACCCAGAGCGGCCATCGTCAGGTTGTGGCCGGGAATAGCGCGGCTCTTGCCGTCCTTAGAGTACTTGCCGATACGGGGACCCAGTGCCAGCGCACCGATCAGAGCCAGCACGCCGCCCACGCTATGCACGATGGCAGAGCCGGCAAAGTCGTGGAACACGTCACCGAACGTCGACATCATAAAGCCGTCGGCAGCATCGTTGCAGAGCCAGCCACCACCCCAGGTCCAGTGACCCTCAACGGGATAGATGATCAGCGAGATGACGGCACTATAAATAAGGTACATGGAGAACTTCGTGCGCTCGGCCATAGCACCGCTGACGATGGTGGCAGAGGTGGCACAGAACACCGTCTCGAAAATCAAAAAGCCCTCAACGGGCAGGTCGCTCTCGTAGAAACTCAGGTCGCCCCAGTTGGGCATGCCGATGAAACCTCCCAGCACATCGCCTCCGAACATGAAGCCGAAGCCGAGGAAGAAGAACAGCAACGAGCCGAACATGAAGTCGACGAAGTTCTTCATCAGGATGTTTGCCGTGTTCTTACTACGCGTAAAACCAGCCTCACACAGCGCAAAGCCCGGCTGCATCCAGAAAACTAACATGGCTGCCAATAGCATCCATACAGTATCGAGTGATAATCCTATTTCGTTCATAACTTTTTACCTTTTAACCTTTTGTCCTTTTTATTTCTTATCACGAAGTACGGTGTCACCGTGTTCGCCCGTGCGGATGCTCCAGGTGTCAATCACGTCGCTCACGAAGATGCGGCCGTCGCCGACCTCACCCGTATGGGCTACTTTCAGAATCACCTTCACCGTCGGCTCCACCAGCGGATCGCGACAGACGATGGTCAGCGCTACACGCTCGATGACATCCGTTGAATACTGAACACCACGGTATATCCTCTCCTGTCGGCTCTGGCCGATGCCATGCACGTTGTGGTACTCAAACCAGTCGATGTCCGATGAGAGCAAAGCCTCCTTCACATCCTCGAACTTGGTCTTCCGGATAATTGCTTCAATCTTTTTCATACCTTTTTACCTTATTAATTAATACTAAACCCTCTCTTTGGGTTACGAACTGAAACGTTTCGAGTGCAAAGGTACAGCATTTTGATAGACTTTAAGCAATATTTTATGCACTTTGATTGTAAAAACCTTGATATTCTGACATTTTGTCAAGATTGTAAAGATTTATTTGTCGGTTTGCTAACAGTTTGTGCGAAAAACGTGCCAATTTGTAGCTTTTGGTAAGATGGCGAAAATTGCTTTTTCGAGGTCCTGTTTGCGAGCACAGAAACCTTGTTTTTGGCTCAAAATGACAATGTGTAAGAATTCGTTGGCCGAGAGAGTCTGTTTGTTTTCAATTTGTAAGAAAAAGGCGCTGATTTGGTTCAAATTGTCAGACGACGTATTAAACAATGTGAAAAACGAAAGCAAAATCTTGTTGATTGCGACAAATTGAATTACCTTTGCAGCCAAAATTAAACAAAATGAAAGTAAAAGTAAGGATAATATGACAAAGTGCAAACTTCAAACGACACAGGAGGCGCAGAGAAAACAAAGCGCACAAAGCTTTCAGCAGGGACTCTACCAGAGTGACTATGAGCATGATGCTTGCGGCGTGGGTATGGTTGTCAACATCCACGGCGGAAAGAGTCACGAACTGGTTGACAATGCACTGAAAGTGCTTGAGAACATGGAACACCGTGGCGCTGAGACACGCGACAAGACCGGTGATGGTGCGGGTATCATGGTACAGATACCCCACGAGTTTATTTTGTTACAGGGTATCCCCGTGCCCGAAAAGGGTAAGTACGGCACAGGTCTGGTTTTTCTGCCTA
>JAEEGH010022591.1_pt1 | contig 12881 bp, 9 predicted proteins | sample 9134181 | NCBI WGS metagenome assembly JAEEGH01 (sample SAMN16246544, study PRJNA631951) | gut metagenome | biome: gut microbiome; feature: rumen; material: DP-attached | host: Bos | place: Iran: Karaj | collected 2018-10 | reverse complement strand
CAGGCCGAGCCTGAAGGTCTCGGCGAACGACAAGTACATCCGCTTCAGCTATTCCAAGCCCGATGCGACCCCGCTCCGCTTTGACCGCGATTTCGAGAAGAAGACGACCGTCGAGAAGAAAAACGAGATAAACAACTACCGTGCGTTTTTCGAGTACGAGTACGCCCTGATGCTCCGAGCCTTCGTGCAGTCCACCCGCGCGCTGTTCAACTGGCAGGCGTGGCACTGGTACATGCCCGCGTTCAATGCGAAGGCCATGATTTCGGATGCCGAACTTACGGCGATTTTCAAGAAGGGCGTGCCCCCGCAGTCCTATACCATATTCCGGACGAAGGCGGTGGGCGGCCAGTGGGTAGAATTCAAGACCAACGGCAACGGATTTTACGAAATGGTCATCACGAACCCGTAATTTTTCAAGAGCCTATTTTGTATTTTTAGAAAGTGAAGTATAAGTCGTCCATAATAGCGGTCCTGCTCCTTAGCGTAGCATCCTTCGCGCTCACCGTGGTGGAGGATTCCCGCTCGCGCTTTGTTGCCGATGATGTTGTGCTCGATGCCTCGGTCTACGGGTGTATCGACGAACTGGGCAAGGCTGTTCCGGGTAGCCGGTTTGTTCCCGAAAATTCGACGTTCGCCGATTCGAGTGATGTTCCTTACCGTGTTTACCGCGTGGCTATCCCTGCGGGTGCAAGGCCCCGGGTGTCCGTTTCCGTCAAGAAGACCATCCCGCTGGGGGCATCTTACTGCGAGGGCGCAAACCTCCAGTTTTCGCCGGCAAGGGCGTCTGCCCCGTTCATGAAGGACGGCCTCTGGATGGTGGACGTGCGCGTGCCGCTGTACGAGCGTTTCGGCAATTCGGTAAGGCTGCGCAAGGATTTCCGCCTGGAGGTGGACTTCGCTACGACGGGCTCGGGCACGAACCCCGGAAAGCGCGCCCTCTCGCGGGTTGTGAACACGAATGGTGCCGCACGCTTTGGCGTTCCGCAAAATGCACTGCGCAAGTCACTCCGCAAGGCTGCTGGCGATGACCTTTCCGACGTGCATTTTCTCGCGCGGTTCCTTGTGGGCGACAAGGATGTGGCGACCCACAGCGAAGACGGCCTCTATGCGGTGGATTACAAGACAATCTACAACGCCCTCCCGTACACGATGCAGGATAGCCTGAACGGCATTCCGGTCGAAAAGCTCCGGCTGTATGGCGCCTCTCCCGATACCATGACGTCGATGGTTCCCGGTGCTGGTGTAATTGCCCCTACGCACCTGTTTGAAATACCTATCGAAGTTCGTGACCACTCCAAGCGCGGTTCGGGGCCTGCCAACGGAACGTTTGATGAGGGCGATACGATTCTATTCGTTGGCTATGGTACGTCGGTATGGAGGCGTGCCGGCGATATCTATTACCACTCTGTTTCTCCGTATTCGTTCTACCAGTATTTCCAGTTGGGCTGGAAGGATTCCGGCGATGGCCTTCTCCTAAATAGGAAACTCCCTGCGTACAGGGGCTCTGCGAAGGATGTTCCGTTGATGCGCTACGTGCGTGCTGAAAAGGATGTTCGCCTGAGGGATACCTATTATGGCAAGAGCCTTGAGTGGGAAGAATCTACTGGCAAGGAATGGTTCTGGCACTGGAATTGCCGCCTGGATTCTTCTGTGAAGTCCGATATAGGATTGCCGCAGGCGATGAAACTCCCGGGGCGTATTGATGGCGGATCGAATCTTCTCCAGGTGACATACTTCCCGCACCGTTCCGTATGGGCGTCGATTGCGGAACGTGATAAAGACCAGATTGCGAACATAGCGCTTTCGACAATGAGCATGCAGGAACGCATGAGCGAGATCAGGTTTAATTTCTCTGTGAATGGATCTTCGTATTCCGATTCTGACATGAATCTTGTTGCCGACGCTACCATGCAGGTGAAGAACGTTCCCCTCAAGGATTCCGATAACAAGTACGTATTGACGATGCTCCCGAATACTAGGCAGTATGACCGCTTTGACGGGTATACGGTTGCCTACGAATGGACCCCCGTTGTCGATACTGCGGAATGGTACCTGCCGGGCAAGGTTTCGGGCCTTATCCGTTTGCCTGTCCCCAATGGGGTGAATTTGCTCAAGTTCCGCAATATGCAGCCTGTCGGGGTACTTGCAAGCGAGGGCGGTTATGCGGTCGATAGCGTGAATGTTGCTGACGATGTGCGCTACATGGCGTACCGTGAAGGCGTGTACCGCACGGCGGTTAGCGTGCGGGGCATATCTGAAATGCCGAAGGAATTGTTGAGCGACATTTCAAGGATAAATTCCAAGACGGAATACCTCATTATTTCTGCGCCGGAGTTTGTTGAAGGTGCTATTGCTCTTGGCATGTTCCGCTTAGAGGGGAAGGCCATATCTACGTTTTCGACAACGGTCGTAAATGTAGATGATGTTTATCGTCAATATACGGGAGGGGCGCCTTCTCCAGTCGCTATAAGGAACTATATCGCATACTCCTATTCTGTGTGCCCAGACCTCAAGTATGTGCTGCTGGTTGGTTCTGGACATTACGACTATCGTGAAATTAAGGAAAAGTTGGGCCGAAACTACATGCCTCCATTCGAAATGGAAGACAACGTGACGGAAGATTTCTTTGCCGTGCTGGATTCTGGCGAAATGGTGCGAAATGGTTTCTATGACCTTGACGTTGCTGTAGGTAGGCTTACGGTAAGCACTCCTACCGAATTCTCTATTTATCTTGACAAGGCGAAGGACTACGATATGGTGGGGCGGTTTGACCATTCAGAATGGCGCAATACGCTCCTGCTGACGGCGGATGATGCAAAGAATGGTACGCATATCGATTATACGGGGCATGCTGCTTTGCAGGAGGGTATTTCCCGTTCTATTGATTCGCTTGCAAAGGTACTCAACTATCATTGGAACCAGAAGAAGGTTTACCTGCTCGACTATAGTGAAGATGCTGCAGGGCAGAAGAAGGGTGCGACGGAAGACCTGCTGAATGTCTTGAATCAGGGCGCGCTAATAACAACGTATTTTGGTCATGGATCCAAGACGGACTGGGCGGGAGAGGGACTCTTGAAGCCTAGCTACCTTTCTAGGGTGCAGAACCAGGGGCGCTATACGATTCTCAGTTCGTTCTCGTGTATTGTGGGGCGTTTTGAAGAGGGTGAAAAACGCTCGTTGTCAGAGGAATTCCTGCTCGCCAAATCGGCAGGTTCGATTGCTTCGGTGGGTGCTGCCCGCGAGACTTTTGCGACCAATAACGAACACTTTGGTCGGAATTTCGTATTCAGCTTACTTTCTAATGACGGCATAACGGTAGGCGAAGCGTTTATGCGGGCGAAGAATATGGATGCTCGTCAGATGACGTCTATAGGGAATACAAAATCGTATCGGCAACGTTACAATAACGAACAGTATGTGCTTTTTGGTGAGCCTGTGACGCCCATGCTTAGTAACGCATTCAAGGTGTCGCTCGATCAGAAAATCGATACCCTTAAGGCTTTGGACAAGGTGAAAATTTCGGGTTCCGTTGCGGGGATGGATAACGGAACAATAGAATTCTCTGTGCGCGAAAGTCGAAAGACGAAGAATCTTTTCATGGGTGTTGCCGAGCGGCCGGCAGATTCTCTTCAGGTCGTATACGACGGCACGTTGGTCTATTCGGAAAAGATTCCGGTCGTAGGTGGCCGTTACGAGACTGAATTCATTACTCCGCGCAAGATATCGTTTGGTGATACCGCGGTAGAACTTACCGCGTGGGCATATTCCAGTGATGAACGCGCTATAGGGCGTTATCGTGTGGGTGGAATTACGATTGCAGGTTTTTCTGCGTATGCTGATTCCATACAGGATACTGTCCCTCCGACAATTACTATCCAGAACTGCTTCTCGAAGGGTTCGGAAAATTCTTATGCCGACTGGCAGACGGTTCGCCTGCAGGTTCCGGCTTGCCTGCAGGTGATTGTCGAGGATTCGACGGCTCTCGATTTCCATGAATATGCGGACGAGGGAATTTCTCTCGAAGTGTTGGGGGTGGAGTACCCCTACCATCCGTACCCGTACTTGGAACAGTCTTCGAAGCGTGCCGTGGTACACAAGTCGTTTACCGCGGAATCGTATCCGGAAGGTAAATACACCTTTAGGGTGCGTGCCCTCGATGTGATGGGCAACGCCTCTGTGAAAACTTTACTTGTTGAGATCACCGAAGATCTCAAGTCGGGCCTTGCCGATGTATTCAACGTACCGAATCCGGTAGGGAAGAAGGGCACGACGTTCTACTTCAAGAACCTGGCTTTGGGTCGCGAATCGACGGTGAATATATTCATATACAACCAGCACGGCCACCTGGTGAAAGTTATCAAGGATGCCGTTTCGGGCGTGACGCACTGGGACGGCAGGGACAATCACGGCCGCAAGTTGGCAAACGGCTTGTATCATTATGTTGTTCGCAGCGAGGTTCCTGCATCGGGCAACTTCAAGGCGAAAACTTGGACAAAGAAGCAGAAGCTTTTGATTTCGAGGTAATTATGGATTTGCGTGAAAAACCGGGTAAGGTACAGAACTTTTTGGAATTGATGCTCCGCATCCGCTTGATTGCGGTGGTGGTCATGGTCATAGTGACGGTAACCGTGCTTGCAAAGTCGTGGAACGGTTTGGTCGGGCTCCCGATTGCCGCCTCCGAAGGGCTTGGCATGTGGCTTGCGGGTGTCGAGAATGTCCAGAGTTTCTGGGCTACATCGCAGTACCTTGCAGTTGCTGCTCTTGCTTGTTTGGTCATGTTCTTTGTATTCGGTGGCGTGCGTGCCGGCATCGCTTCGGTTGTTTCTGCCGCGCTCCTGGGCGGTGCGCTCATGGTGATGGGCGGTAGCGAGGATCTGGCTCTCCCCATGTACGGGATTCTCGCGCTCGTTTCGCTCCTGTTGCTTTTGTTCGCAAAACTTTCTATCTCTTGCGTATTGTTCCCGTTTGCGCTCTCCTGGCTGCTTTTGAGTGCGGTACTGGCAGTAATCCCGTGGCCGGCAGAAGAGCCCATGAACTTGGTCTGGGGTGTTTACTCGGCCTTCGGTTTTGCCTGCTCGATGGCATTTGCCGTTGTTGCGGGGAAGCATCTCGGTGCGGGCGCACCGCAGAACGGCGCTATCGTGAAGGCTGCAAGGCAGATGTTTGCTCCGGTGGTTATCGGTGCGTTCTTGCTGGAAGCCGCGATGACCGTCGATATGCTCGGGAAGGCAAACGTTATTTACGGTATCCTCAGGTACCTGGTGTTTGTCGCCTGGTTCCTCGTGTTCGTTATTCCTGTATCTTCGTTCGCCCCGTGGGAACGCCTGCGTGCGGGTAGCCGTCGCGTCGAGATGAAGGACAAGAAGAAGTCTTCCAAAAAATAAAGCGCGCTAACGAAGCGCGCCTGCGTAATGTCATGCCCGTGGAAATTGTCATGCCCGCGAAGGCGGGCATCTTCTATGACCGAGCCTTATGCGATGTTTAAGCTCTGCTCGCGTATGCACTCGATCTCGTTCTTGAGTTCGATGGCGAGGGCCGCAATCTCTGCGCTCTGGCACTTTGTCCCGAGGGTATTTGCCTCGCGGCCCATTTCCTGAAGGATAAACCCGAGGTTCTTGCCCTGCGCGCCGCCCTTCTTGAGGGCATCCAGGAACAGCTTGTTGTGGCTGTGGAACCGCGTGATTTCTTCGTGGATGTCGAGCTTGTCTGCCATGATACAGGCTTCTTGCAACAGGCGCACATCGTCGATTTCGCTATCCTTCATCAGGCTGTCGATGCGTTCCTTGAACTTGACCTTCCACGTGTCGATGCGCTGCGGGTCCAGCACCTCGATTTTCGCGAGCACGTCTTCCAGGTGAGCGACACGCTTGGTGAGGTCTGCGGCGAGGTTCGCGCCTTCCTTTTCGCGCATGGTGATAACGCCGTCTAGCGCTTTCGAAAGTTCATTCTTCAGGTGGTTTTCCCATGCCTCGTTGTCGGCACCCGCGTCGGTAAACTGCAGTACTTCGGGGATGGCGAGAATGTGGTCGAGCGTGATTTCGCCTGCGATGCCGTGCTTCGCCTGCAGGGCCTTCGTAATCTCGACGAACTTCGCGACCGCTGCGTCGTTGTAGCACACGGGAATGTTCCCGACGGCGCCCTCGCCGAGCGTGATGGAGAGATTCACCGAACCGCGTGCGAGCTTGTCTTTCACGATCGCCTTCAGGTCGTTTTCCAGGTAGGCGAAGTTCTTGGGAATTTTAGCAGAAATTTCGAGGAAGCGGCTGTTCACGCTGCGCACTTCGATAACGCAGGTGGTTCCGTTCAGTGTGGATTCGCTCTTGCCGAACCCTGTCATAGAAATGATGGACATCTTAATCCTCTTTTTCTCGTCTAAATCTTCGAAATAGTTGCAATCACGTGTTCTGCGCCGAAGTTCTTGAGCCCGAGCGCGGAGAGGACCTTGCTCAGCGTGTGGTCACTCTGGAAGTTGATGTTCTCTATCTTGAACCCTTCCTTCTTGCAGAGCGTGTAGAAGTCCTTCACCGTGAGGAGGCGGATGTTCGGCGTGTCGTACCATTCGTACGGCAGTTCCTTGGACTTGGGCATACGACCGTGGAGCATGAGGCTTCCGCGGGTGGTCCAGTGCCCGAAATTCGGGAACGTGACGATTGCCTTTTTCGCGACGCGCAACAGTTCGTTCAGGAGTGCCACCGGGTCGCGGATTTCCTGGATGGTGCGGTTGATAATCGCGTAGTCGAAGCTTCCGTTCTTCAGGTCCGAGATTCCCTTGTCGTCGAGGTCGCGCTGGATGACCTGCACGTCCTTCTCGAGGCAGTCCAGAATGCCGGTAATGTTCTTCTCGATGCCGAATCCCGTGACGTTCTTCTTCTGGATGAGGAAGTCGAGCAGGTCGCCACTGCCGCAACCGAGGTCGAGCACGTGGCTGTCTTCTTTCACGAGTTTGCCGAGCAGCTTGAAGTCGCTCTCTTCGTGGAAAACGGGAACGGCCTGCGTGCCTTGCTGCGGGATAATCTTTGAATCGAGGAAGCGGCCTACGGCCTTGCCGAGTTCGCCCACTTCGATAAGGAACCCGTCGTGCCCGAACTGCGTGTCGAGTTCGAGGCTTGTCACCTTCTTGCCCACGTTCAGGAGCGCGCTCGTGATGCGGCGGCTCTCGTGCGGCGGGAACAGCCAGTCGGTGGAGAGGTTCACGTTCAGCACTTCGGCACCGATGTCCTTGAAGGCGTTCTCGATGCTGCCGTATTCGGTTTCCAGGTCGAACGCGTCGGTCGCGTGCGCGATATGCAGGTAGCTATTCGCGTCAAAGCGGTCTACGAACTTTTTGCCCTGGTAGCGCAGGTAGCTTTCGATGGGCAGGTTCAGGTCGAACGGCGTGGAGTACGTGACGGCGTGGTTCCTGTTCTCCTGTTCCTGCGAACGCTTGAACTTCTGCTCCATGCCGATGGCGCTGAGGTAGGTGATGTGCGCGAGCTTGCGGGCGTTTGCTAGGCCCACATCGGGCTTCGCGACGCCTTCACCGTAAAAGTCGCCGTTGTTAAAATTCGGGTCCTGCGTAATCACGTCGCGGGCCACGACTTCGAAACCGAGCGCCTGGCTCGAGAAGCGCGGCGAACTTGCGATAATCACGATGCGCTTGACCTGTTGCGGGTAGTAGATGGCCCATTTCATCGCCTGGAAGCCGCCCATCGAGCCGCCCATGACGCAGTAGAATTCCTTGATGCCGAGGCCGTCGGCGAGTTCTTTCTGGGCGTGCACCATGTCGCCTATCGTAATGGTGGGGAAGGTGCTCCCGTAGGGCTTGCCCGTACGCGGGTTCACGCTTGCGGGGCCCGTAGTGCCCTTGCAACCGCCCAGGATGTTGCTGCAGACCACGAAGAAGCGGTCCGTGTCGATTGCCTTGCCGGGGCCGATGAGTTCGTCCCACCAGCCGGGCTTCTTGTCGCTTTCGGTGTACCAGCCGGCGGCGTGTGCGTCGGCGGTCAAGGGCGAGCACACCCAAACCGCGTTGTCGGCGGCGGCGTTCAGCTTGCCGTAAGTCTCGTAACGGATGTTGAGCGCGGGGAGCGTCTTTCCGTTTTCCAGCACAAAACCGGCCTCGCCATAGTCCTTGACGAAGTCCTTCGGCTCTACGGGGCCGATGCTGGATTTATGCAAATATTCACTCATATGCATAAATATAGTAAAACGGTAGACATCCTGATCCGTTGCGATAAGCCCCAAAAGCTCGTTTTTGGACTACCGGGGCTTATAATTTGGGGTGGGGCACGTAAATTACGTTTTTTCTAGCATTTATATGCCCCGAGGGCGAGAAAAAAGATATTTTTTGGTTAAAGAACACAAAATGGCTTGAAGGAGGACGAAAATGCGCATATGGATTAGATTCCTGTTTGTATCGCTGCTTGCACTTCTTGCAGCTTGCGGTGACGATTCTTCCAGTGCATCGGTTTCGCCGGGCGAGGAAGACTCGTATTCTAGTGAAGTTGAATCCTCGTCAAGCAAACAGTCGTCCAGTAGTATCGCGTCGAAATCCTCCAGCAGCACGGAGAAATCCTCCAGCAGTGAAACGAAGGCTTCTTCTTCGAGTTATTTCAAGGAAAACTGGAATTATTTAAATCCGGATATCAGCTATGGGGAAATGACGGATTCTCGCGACGGCCAGATTTACAAGACGGTTGTGATTGGCTCGCAGAAGTGGATGGCGGAGAATTTGAATTTCGAAACGGAGAATAGCTCCTGCTACATGGATTCTCTTGAATATTGCAAAAAGTATGGCCGTCTTTATACATGGACTGCGGCTATGGATAGCGCTTGCCCAGAAGGCTGGCATTTGCCGGATTTGGACGAATGGGAACAAATTGTTTATATGACAGATGATCAGCTAAAATGGGGGAAAATGTATAAGGCTACGAAAGGCTGGAGTGATGAATGTAATGGTACGGATGATTATGGTTTATCGATACTGCCTGCAGGAGCGTCAGTTAGCTTGGGTTATAAAGACGGTTTCTCAAAATTCTGGATGTCCTTGGAGAGTTATGAAGGACAAGCATACGAAATCTATTTTGCTTGCAACAGTTATTCCGTGGGGGATTCGCGTATAGATCAAAAAATATCGGTTCGCTGCATTAGTGACGATACAATTGCTGTATCCAGTAGCAGCGCTGATTCCGGTAGTAGTTGTGAACCGACCATAACCCTCTGCAAAACAGAAACGGAAGACAACTGCGAGTATGGTTCCGTGACCGATAATCGTGATGGTCTTGTTTACAAAACCGTAAAACTAGCGTGTAAGTGGTGGATGGCGGAAAACCTCAAATTTGACTCGGAAGACAGTTTCGAAGGAAATCATGGCCGGTTGTACAAGTGGAGTGCGCTTGAGGAAGCCTGCCCGTCCGGATGGCATGTTTCGACGGTAGATGAATGGCAAGACCTGATTAATAGGGTGCACAAAGAGTTTGGAAATAATGCCGTACTCCGGTCAACAACCGGCTGGGATGTGGATTCTAGCAGGATCGATGATGAGGAGTGGGGCGGAAATGTCAAAGGTACAGATGGCCTGGGCTTTTCCGTATTTCCGGATGGTTCCGTTTATTATAGCGAGAGAAAACTTCAGCATGAGGGCGTTGGGTCGGATGCGTTTTTTTGGACGGTTGAATATTTCCAGTCTGATCGAGATGTTGTGAACTTTTCCCAATATGAAATAGACTTTTGGGATAGCACAAGCCCCTATGCTTACTCCGTCCGCTGCGTGAAGGACTAGAATTCCTTGCGGTAAATCAGGTTCAGTGATGCCTTCGCGCCGAGCGATTCCTTGAACTTGAACAGGGGAAGGTTTAAAGCGCCCCCGGCCATGCCGTTGGATGTTCCCCACGAAAACTTGCTGATGCCGTCGTTTGCGGCTTCGCGCATCACGTTTATGTACATGGCGGTCGTGGGCTGGAATTCGCGAATATTTATGTTCGGGGCGATGTACTGCGCGTGCCTTACCTTCACGTTCGCAAAGTCGAAAAGCATCATGCCGGCGACAAACGTTCCTTTTTTCGCGTCGCTAGGGTCGTGCATCCACAGGGCGCGGAACTTGACCTCGTCGGCAATGCGATTATGGCGCAGGTCCAGCAGTTCCTCGAGCGTATGGACCGGCTTGGTGCAGAACTTGGATTCCAGATTGCACAGGTGACTGTAGAATTCGGGCATTTCCGCGTCGCTCATTTCGCGGTACTCGAGATTGAAGTTTTGTGACTTGCGGAATACCGAGCGGCATGTCTTTTCGCAGTTTTCTAGCGGGTCGGTGCCTGCTTCCAGCGTGCACACGGCGCTCAGTTCGGTCTGGCGGCTGTACCCGCGGTGCTCCATCACGTATTCCAGGAGTGCGGTCGAATCCAGCGAGAACAGGCTCGAGGTCGGGCGCATCCTGACCTTCTTGCAGATGCCCTTCAGGTATTCCTCTGCACATTCCAGGATGAGCATGACCCGCTCTGCGGTGTAATAATTCTTGGAAATTACGGGCCCGCCGAAGGTGGAACCCTGGTGCGAGACCCATTCGCCTTCATCGGTGAGGTTGCCGGGGAAGGCGGCGACAATCGTGCCGCTCGATTCCAGCACAAAGGAGGCGTCCTTGAATCGCCCCTGCGGGTGGTAGTTCAGGAACCTGCGTGTCTGCAAAAAGGTGCCGTTCACCGATTCGCTCATTACGAACCGGTCCCAACGCGCCTCCAGGTGCGAATCGTATGGTAAAACGCTGAACATGCCCTAAAAATACAAAAAAAGCGGTTTGGCAACGCGGGGCCCTCCTGTATATTTCGAAAAATGGAATTTTTAGGCGCATAAAAAATTGTATATTACTTTCGTAATATGCCGAATTTTGAAGAAAAAGCGCAGATAATCCAGTTGCCCAAGTTCCTTGACGAACGCGGGAACTTGAGCTTTTTGGAATCGGGGAAGCATGTCCCGTTCGAAATCCGGCGCACCTACTGGATTTACGACGTGCCGGGCGGCTGCCTGCGCGGGAGCCATGCGTTCAAGACGGAAAAGGAATTCATCGTCGCGCTTTCGGGCAGCTTTGACGTGGTGGTGCACGATGGTACCGAAGAAAAACGCTACTCGCTTTCGCGCTCGTACTACGGGCTCTACCTGCCCCCGATGCACTTCAGGACCCTCGACAACTTCTCGACCAACTCGCTTGCGCTAGTGGTCTCTTCGGCGGATTTTTCCGAGGAGGACTACATCCGCGATTTTGACGAGTTTATTCGCGAGGTACGCAAATGAACGAGCTGGACCTGAAAAACGCACGTATCGACATGTGCTCGCTCATCGAACTCCCGAGGATCAGCGAACGTTCCGGGAGCCTGACGCCTATCCAGAACTCGAAGGAAATTCCCTTCGATATCAAGCGTGTTTTTTACCTGTACGATATTCCCGGCGGCGTGACGCGTGGCGGACATGCCCACAAGGAATGCCACCAGCTGCTTGTCGCGGCGAGCGGTGCCTTTGACATCAAGGTTTCCGATGGCGAGAACGAGAAGGTCTACCGCCTTGACCGTCCGTATTTCGGGCTGCACATTCCACCCGGAGTCTGGGCTGAGGAACTCGGGTTCTCCTCGGGTTCCATTTGCCTGGTGCTCACCTCGCACGAGTTTGACGAGAGCGACTACTGGCGCGATTACGGCGAATACCTAAAGTTCAAGAAGGAGCAGTAATGAAGATTCCTTTCCTTGATCTGAAACAGGTGAATGCTCCCTACATGGAGGCCTTGAAAACGGCAGCTTCGGCGGTTGTGGAATCGGGCTGGTACATCCGCGGTTCCTATTGCGAACGCTTCGAGAAGGAATTTGCCGCCTACTGCGGTTTTGCGCACGGGGTGGGTGTCGGGAACGGGCTCGATGCCCTCACGCTCATGCTCCGTGCATCTATTGAACTTGGTCGCCTAGCTCCGGGTGACGAGATTCTTGTCCCGTCGAATACCTATATCGCGACAGTGCTTGCGGTGAATGCGGCGGGGCTCGTGCCCGTGCTCGTGGAACCCGACGAAAAGACTTTCAATATCGACCCGACGAAGCTCGCTGCAGCCTGCACGGAAAAAACGCGCGGGATTCTTGCGGTTCACCTTTACGGGCGCCTGGCCGACATGCCCGCCATCTGGAAATTTGCGGGTGAGCGTGGGCTGTTGGTGTTTGAGGATGCCGCGCAGTCGCACGGTGCGCGGTTTAATGCCTGCGTGGAGATGCCCACCGGTTCGAAAAGCGCTGAAGCGGGTATGAAAAGCGCCGCGGTCGCCTACAGTTTCTACCCGACGAAAAACCTCGGGGCGCTCGGCGATGCAGGCATGGTTCTGACCGACGATGCCGAACTTGCCCGCGTGGTGCGGATGCTCGGCAACTACGGTTCTGAACAGAAATATGTGAACAAGTTCCGCGGCGTGAATTCCCGCCTGGATGAAATTCAGGCAGCGTTCCTGCTCGCGAAACTCCCGCATCTTGATGCGTGGAATGAGCGGAGGCGCGAAATTGCGGCCCGCTACGTGCGTGAAGTTTGTAACCCGCTGGTGCGATTGCCCGAGATTCCTGCAGACCCGAGGGAGCACGTGTGGCACGTGTTTACGGTGCGCACGCCTGACCGGCGGGGGCGCGATGCCCTGCAAAGGCATCTCGAAACCCGCGGTATCGGGACGCTCATCTTTTACCCGATTCCTCCGCACAGGCAAGAGGCGTACGCGACTGGCCCCGAGGGGGAAAGTTTTTTGCTCCCTGCGAACCCGAAGTTCTCGATTGCAGAAGCGATGGGCGAGACTGTATTGAGCATCCCCGTGTCGCAGGTGCTTACGGATGATGAAGTCACCGAAATTATAGGAGCGCTGAATGAGTTTGTTTGCTAGAGTCATCCGC
>JAEEGH010022588.1_pt1 | contig 12882 bp, 8 predicted proteins | sample 9134181 | NCBI WGS metagenome assembly JAEEGH01 (sample SAMN16246544, study PRJNA631951) | gut metagenome | biome: gut microbiome; feature: rumen; material: DP-attached | host: Bos | place: Iran: Karaj | collected 2018-10 | reverse complement strand
TCAGGTGTCGTAGAGCTTTTATTCGGTCGTTGGGATCGTTAGGGTTCAAGCTTAGGAGGCTAGCGACAAATGCCAGACGGCGTTCCTGCGATTTTGTTAGTTCCATTTTTTCCTCAACTATTATACCAGCGGTATACCATATAAAAACATTACATAATATACCAGTATCGTAATTCGCACACTAAAAATAGTTTCAAAACTACAATTTGAGTAAAAAAATAACAAATCTTTTGTAAAAACACCACTACAAAGGCCAAAAAACAGTGAACAAATGTACAGAAAATCGTTTTTTTTCTTTTTTTTCGGTGCCGCTTCCGCAAAATCTTGTAAAAATACTATGATTTATGGCTAGAAACTATCGACAAGGAGTGACGTATGAATCTGCTTGAAATTATTGCCAAGGCAAAGGCCGAAAAAGCCAAATCGCTCGACCTGTCCCAGAAGGAGCTCCGCCTGCTCCCACCCGAGCTTTTCGAAATCGACTCCCTCGAAGAACTGAACCTCGACCGCAACAAGCTGGTCGAAATCCCCGACGAAATTGGCAAACTCAAGAACCTGAAGAGCCTCTCGGTGAGCGAGAACGACCTGATGGAACTCCCGGAGACCATCGGGGAACTCACGAAACTGAATCACCTCTACCTGGGCTACAACAGCCTTTCCGAACTACCCGCATCTGTCGGGAAACTCGTGAACCTGAATACGGTGAACATCGCAAAGAACCAGCTCCTTGACCTCCCGAAGGAAATCGGCAAGTGGGCAAAGGTCACAAAGCTCAGCCTCCACGACAACATGCTCTCCGAAATCCCCGCGACTATCGGCGACATGAAGAGCCTCGTGAAGCTCTACCTCGACAACAACGACCTGAATTCCATCCCGGCGACCCTCGGCAAGCTCGAGAACCTCGAGATCCTCATGGTTTCGGGCAACAACCTGAGCAACGTGCCCTCCGAACTGGGTAACCTCAAGAAGCTCCGCGAGTTCGTGCTCGACACGAACCAGCTTTCTACCCTCCCCGAATCGCTCACGCAGTGCGACAAGCTCGAAACCATCTCCGTCGTGGAAAACCCGATGGAAGAAGGCGTCCCGCACGCGCTCCTGAACAAGAAGGGCCTGAAGGTCGACCAGTAATTCTTAGCCGCTGGTCATTATGTTCCGGCATCTCGTATATCTCCCGCTTGTAGCGATGCTTGCCGCCTGCAGCGACTTCCTATCGCCTGTAGATAGCACGCCCGCACCCAGCGAATACGAGTACAACTACTGGCTGCTGCAAAAAACGTTCCTGTACGGCGACTGGCTGCCGAACCTCCCCGCGGAGGGCGATTCCGTGCAGGCGCTCTACCGCGCCATCCCCGACTCGGTCGACAGGTACACCCGCTATACGGAACCCGCACGTAGCGAGGCAGTCATCGAGTCCCGCAACACGAGCATCATCACCGGCGATATCGGCGTGGAGTTCGCGCGCGATGTGAGCCTCGAGCACCCGCTGTTCATCAACCGCGTGTACCCCGACGGCCCCGCCGACCGGGCAGGCGTCCCCAGGTACGGCAACGTACTCTCGATCAACGGGGTCGAACTCACCGGCGAAGACGCCTACACCACCTACAAGTCCGTATTCAACGATACCGCGGACATCTCCCTCGAAATCGAGTTCGACGGGGAGGTCAAGACCTACGACATGAAGCGCGAGACCATCTACGCCCCGACGGTATTCGTGGACACGGTCGCCGGCCATGCGGTCATCAACATCCGCGAGTTCAAGCCCAACACGTACGACCGCGAGAACGGCACCTACGGCGAACTGAAGAAATACCTGGAATCCTCCACGGGCGACAAGTCGCCACGCATTCTCGACCTCCGGAGCAACCCCGGCGGGCACGTAGACCAGTGCATCCGCATGGCAGACCTGTTCGTGAAGCAGGGGACGCTTTCTTCACGAAAATGGTATGCGTTCTCGGCCGACGGGAAGCGCACCGAGTTCATCACCAAGACCGACGCCACTGCGGGCGACCCCGGTGAAGGCGGAAAGTTCGTGCTGCTCGCAAACAGCGGGAGCGCATCGTGCGCAGAGATTTTCGCGGCGGCGGTCACCGAACTGGAAGACATTCCGCTCGTGGGCATCACCACCTATGGCAAGGGAATCGGGCAATCGTCCTGGAGCACGCCCGAAGGGGGGCTTGCGACCATCACTACGCTCGAGTTCTTTACCCCGAAGGGGAATTCGTACCACAAGAAGGGGCTCGTGCCCATGTACCGCTGTGAAGGCGGCGCGAGCATCGCGTGTGCCATCGAGGCAGCCGAATCGCATTTCGGGACGGCTTTGAAGAAGAAACTCGGCAATACACCCGCAACCGAGCCGGAGGTTATATTGCCCGAAAGGCCGCAATACGACATTCCAGGTGGCGCACTTGTCGAAAATTTTATAGTTTGGTAGAAAAGGAGAAAACATGAGATTCACGCACCTGTTTATAGCGGGACTTGCCGCCGCGACATTACTGTTCCAGGCCTGCACAACGTCGGGCGGGGACGATACCATCCTTAACCCATACATGGACGAGGACACCTTCAATCGTCTACCCCCAGACCAGCAGGAACTGCTCTTTACGAACTTCTTCCTCCAGGCAATGTACGTCAATGCCGAAACGGAAGTCAAGGATGCCGACAGTTACCTTGGCGCAGGCGCAAGGAACGGCTTTACCGAAGAGGACTACGAGTTTCCCGACGTATCGTACATGTACTCGACCCTGAGCGACAACTTTACGAACTACTTCAGCCCGTATATCGCAGAAAGGATAATGAATCGGCTGGTCTATTCCGAATCTGCTGCGGGCATCGGCGCAGACTTTCAGGAAATTATCGAAACCAACTGTACAACGGACGGTTTATGCACCAATTCTGGCACGCTCGTATTCAAGCACGTGTATAAGAACGGCCCTGCAGACAAGGCGGGCGTGCTGAAGGGAGACACACTGCTTATGATTGACGGAAGGGAGCCCCGCAACGAGCAACACTTCAGGAGGCTCGAAGCCGTATTCGACGCCGGGGAAACTATCCCCTTCGCCATCAAGCGCGGCGAGGACACCCTTGCTGTCATGATTACTTTCGATGAATACTTCACCCCCACGGTCTTTGTCGATACGGTCGAATCCATCCCGGTAATCACCGTCACCGAATTTACTGACACGACTACGCTAGTTACCGGTACGTACGGCGAGTTCGTCGCCGCCCTGGAAGAAACGGCCGGAGCGACTTCGACCATCATCGATCTGCGCGGGAACCCGGGCGGAACCGTCGAGCATTGCGTCAACATGGCATCAGAACTGCTCTCCAAGAACGATACCATCATCACGATAATCAGCCACACGATCGACACCCTTACCGAAGAACCCTATATCGACACGACAACCTATATTGCCGAAGAAGACGGTATCGGTGTCGGGCGCTACTACGTGCTGCTCGCGGACAGCAACAGCGCAAGTTGTGCGGAACTCATGCTCGCGGGCGTCGTAAGCAACACGAAATCACCGGTCGTGGGGCAAATCACCTACGGCAAGGCTATCGGGCAATCGTACCTGCCAACTATCGCAGGCGGCCTCACCGGCATTACCAGCATGAGGCTCCTAGACAAGAACGGGCAGACCTACCAGAAGTACGGGATTGTCCCCGACTTTGAGGAAGGCGACAGCACTCGGGCTTTGCAGATTGCAGCGACACTCGCGAAGGACGGGACCGTAAAGCGCACGCAGGGCTACGGCACCGTCGACAAGGGGCACTTCACGCTCGCGAAGAAGCAGGGCAAGAAGGAACTCGACCGCGGGCTGTTTAGGATAGTGCGCAACCCGAAGAAAAAATTGCAATAAAAGAATAACAGTTTAAAGGAAAACCGCAGGGACTAACAGTCACTAGGTTTTACTCCCGAAACACACGGCTCTTAAGTGTGACAAAGCGACAAACTAATTTCGACCAGAGCCCCCGTGTGTTTTTTGGCGTAGGAACATGAATTGCTAAGCGAACACTTGAACAAAGTGATCGTGTGAGCGTGCAATTCGTGTCCGAAGTCAACATAATAAACAAAGGGCTCAGCGCCCGACTGCTTTTTCGCATTTCGACAGACTAAATGGCCCACCCACCCTCATTTAGTCTGTAATTTCGCAAACAAAGTAATCGATTTTTCTTGCTTTTCTCTAGAAAAAGGGTGTTAAACATCGTATTTAACGCAGAATCTGCGCAGAATACAACTAAAACGCTAAACTTTGTTACGTACAAACTAATTTTTTACAGACTAAAAAGCCTGCTACCCCACCTTTAGTCTGTCAATTTCGTAAAAATTGCCTGCGCGGATTATTTGCGCGAGGATGACAATGAGGGTATAAAAATACCTCCGCATTGTGCGGAGGTATTTTTTTCTGGTTTTTAAACCGTCTTATTCAGCCTTCGGGGCTTCGGCCGGCTTGGCTTCAGCAGGCTTTGCCTCTGCCTTCGGGGCAGCGGGCTTAGCAGCCTTCACAGCCTTGGCGGGCTTGGCCGGTTCAGTCTTCGGGGCTTCAGGAGCCTTCGTGTCGATGAGTTCCATTTCGAACACGAGCAGGCTGTAGCCCGGAATCTGAGGAGGACGGCCGTACGGGCCATAAGCGAGGTCGAACGGAATCCAAGCAGTGACCTTCTCGCCCACCTTCATGAGCTTGAGCATTTCGGTCCAGCCCGGAATCACGGCGTTAATCGGGAATTCGAGTGGCTGGCCACGGTCGATAGAGCTATCGAACTTGGTACCGTCGAGGAGCGTACCGGTGTAGTGCACCTTGACCACGTCGGAATCACCCGGAGTGGCACCCGTACCTTCGGTAAGCACCTTGTACTGGAGGCCAGATTCGGTCGTCACGACGCCTTCGGCAGTCTTGTTCTGTTCGAGGAAGGCGGCACCTTCGCTCTTGCGCTTTTCAGAAGCGATGCTGTCCTTCTTCTGGGCTTCGAGCTGCTTCTGCTGCTGGATGTTCATGAGGGTCGCAAATACGGTGGAATCGTTCATCAGGTACTTGCTGGAATCCTGGTTGAAACGATCCTTGAACGCCTGGATAAAGAGGTCGAGATCCAATTCGATGGAATCGCGGGCCACGAGCTGGGCGTACACCTGGTTGGCAAAGTGCGCACCGAAGGCGTAGCTGTTCGTATCTTTCTGGGTAACCAGGGATGTCTTGGCCGGAGCGGTCTTGCTCGGGCACAGCTGGTCACAGCCGGTCATGAGCATGGCGAGGGCGCCAGCGGCAATAATCAATTTTGTTTTCATAGAATCCTCTTTTTGAGTTTTATAGACGTAGTTAAAATAGCAAATCAAACGTGATTTTTCTCACATAAAAGTATTTTTTACACATTCTTTTCGTATATTATGGCTTAAAGTTCAATTTTATCCCTTTTAAGGTTTTTCTATGTGCGGAATCGTCGGATACATCGGTCAAAGCGAAGCATTACCTATCCTCGTCGGAGGACTCAAGAAACTTGAGTACCGCGGCTACGACAGTTCGGGAATCGCCGTCATCGAGAACGGAAGCATCCACGTAGTGAAGGCGTCAGGCAAGATCAGTGCGCTCGAAGACAAGCTGAAAAAAGAGGCCGTTACCGGAAAGACGGGCATCGCGCATACGCGCTGGGCCACCCACGGCGCGCCCACCGTAGAGAACGCTCACCCGCACGTAAGTTTCGACGGGAAAATTTCGATTGTCCACAACGGCATCATCGAGAACTATGCAAGCCTCAAGGCGAAACTCATTTCGGAAGGCGTCAAGTTCCAGTCCGAAACTGATACCGAAGTCCTGGCACACCTCATCGCCCGCTTCTACAAGGGTGACCTGAAGGCGGCCGTTCTCAAGGCACTCGCCCAGGTGGAAGGCACATTCGGCCTTGCCGTTATCTGCAGCGAGGAACCGGGCACGCTCATCGGGGCGCGCCGTGGCAGCCCGCTGATTCTCGGCATCGGGAACAACTCCGAATTTTTCCTCGCGAGCGACGTTTCTGCAATCATCAACCACACGCAGAAGGTCGTGTACCTCGACGATAACGACATCGTGCAGATTACGGGCAACGACTACTCCATCGTGAACATGAACAGTCACGAGGTGCAGCGCGAAGTCAAGGACGTGGAATTCGATGCGGACGCCGTCGCGAAGGGCGGGTTTGCGCACTTCATGCTCAAGGAAATCTTCGAACAGCCCGAAGTGCTGCGTAACACCATGCGTGGCCGCCTGCTCAGCGCCGAAGGCAACGCGAAACTCGCGGGCCTCGACACGAATATCAGGGAACTCCGGAACATCAACCGCATCATCATTACCGCATGCGGCACGAGCTACTACGCAGGCATGGTCGGCGAATACATGATCGAAGACCTGGCAGGCGTCCCCGTCGAAGTCGAATACGCCTCCGAGTTCCGCTACCGTAACCCCATCATCAAGCCGGGCACGCTCGTACTCGCCATCAGCCAGTCAGGTGAAACTGCCGACACGCTCGCCGCCCTCAAGGAGGCACAGCAGAAGGGAGCGACCGCGCTTGCCATCTGTAACGGCGTGGGCTCCACCATCGCCCGCACGAGCGACGGCGGCGTTTACCTGCACGCGGGCCCCGAAATCGGCGTGGCCAGCACCAAGGCGTTCACCAGCCAGGTGACCGTGCTCGCGATGATTGCCCTATTGCTCGGTCGCCAGCGCAGGCTCAGTTTTGAATCGGGTGCCGACATCGTGAAGGCGATGCAGGAACTCCCCGCACTCGTGGAACAGACGCTCCAGCTTTCGGACCAGATTGCGGGCATTGCCCAGAAGTACTCAACAGCGAACAACTTCCTGTACCTGGGCCGCCACTTCAACTACCCCGTGGCCATGGAAGGCGCCCTGAAGCTCAAGGAAATCAGCTACATCCACGCCGAAGGCTACCCCGCTGCTGAAATGAAGCACGGCCCGATTGCCCTTATCGACGAGAACATGCCCGTGGTCGTGATTGCCCCGAAGGATGCGCTGTTCGACAAGGTCATCAGCAACGTGCGCGAGATCAAGGCCCGTGGCGGCCGCGTCATTGCGGTCACCACCGAAGACTGCAAGCCGCTCGACGAGTTTGCTGACCACCTCATCAAGGTGCCGAAGACTATCCCGATGCTCATGCCTATCGTGACATGCGTCCCGCTGCAACTCCTCGCCTACCACATCGCCGTACTCCGCGGAAACGACGTGGATCAGCCACGCAACCTCGCAAAGAGCGTGACGGTGGAATAGCTTTCGGACAGTTTAATAAAAAAATTAGCGGCTCCCGAAAGGGAGCCGTCTGCGTTATTGCAAGATGATAACTAGGGGTCTACGGAGTAATCCTGAATGCAACGGACGCTGAGACGATATTCCTTGTAGCCACGATCACCTACTCCCTCGAATCCACCAAGATGTGTATTATCCTTATTGAACCACCAGTATGATGCCGTATTAGATTGATCAAACGCAGGATCTTCGGAACTACTCCAGAAAAGGGCATAATCGAAACCATTATATAGATTAACACCGGTTTCAAACAAGTAATCAATAGGCAGTGCGGTAAAACCGCTTACATCCGTTGCCGCAGTCCACCCGCTATAACCCATTACCTGATGAGGCTTCGCAGAACCATAAGCGGAGAACATGGTTTTCCATTCCGTAGTATCCGGGATATGCCAACCTTCGGGACAGATACCGCGATGCTGCGCACCAATAAGGCTACTAGCACTAGCCGAATTCCATTTGCCATTCAGATCCATAGCAGCAGACCAAGCGTAATAACGACCTCCTATCTCACAATTCTTTGATTCACCATTATAGCAACTTGTCTGCCCAATCAGATTCTTACTAGCAGCGCTATCCGCATAGCGTAGATTTTCAGCAAATACTCGCATGCCATTCATGACAATAGTCCTATAGACATTTCCATCACGTGGGTCGGTTATCATCAAATCGGAATGCGTTCCGGCTTCTACCGCCGCAGTATTGTAGGCATTGCGCTTTGTATTCCAGTATTCAAGCGTGTATTCAAACGGGCTACGTACAGGGTGCCACACCAGTTTATTGCTGGCTTTGGGATCCTGGGAACAAACGTAATCTATCTTAAAACCACCCAGGCTCTCGCACTCCGGCACCACACCACCATCATTTGCCGTACAAAGGCTTCCTAGTTTGGTTTCCGCACAATTCGGAGTTCGCCAAGTTCCGCCATCGCAAACAAACGAATTTCCTTCGTATTTGACAAACGTTCCCTGACCATTTTCCGTACACGCTTTACAATATCCAGAGCCTCTACAGGAAATTTCTTCATCCGTTGTCGCTTCTCGCCACTCTTTTGCGTCACACACGAAGTAAACATCGTCATCCACCTTGCCCAATTTCATTTCGCCTTCGTTACTATCAAGACACGCCCAACCCTGCGTATTGCTATACACATATTCGTCTACAACCTCTTCGTTGCTAGAAGACGTCCCTTCCGACGAGGCTACGGAACTACTTGATGTTTCCGAGGGATGTGTTTCAGATGAAGAACTCACAGACTCTGCACTGCTAGACGATCCGTTCTTTGACGAGGAACTTGCATTTGCCGCAGAAGTATCCTGAATACAACGAACCGAGAACCCGAAGTCCTTGTTGTAATATCCAAAAAATGCAGCATCATATTCATAATACAAGTGCAAGGCATACGCAACAAGTTTACTATCGCCATTCGTTGAGCTCCAAATGAAAGCACTTTGTTCTTTACCACTATAGATGTCGTCATCTAATTCGCCAGCAGGGAGTACCGAGAAACCAAAATCATCAGTTTCGTTGCCACTGCTACTCCAGCCGGACGACGACTTGAGCGCCTTGCCTGCCGTTGATTCTCCACCCACAGCGCTGAACAATGTTTCCCATTCAGTTTTACTAGGCAGGTGCCAGCCACTGGGGCATACGGACCCAGCGACAGCCCACCTATAAAGCCGCCCATACTTGGCGCAGTTGCTGTCCTCATTATTGTAACAGAAACTAGAGTCCGTTTTGAAGTTGAGGTTTTGCGCCATCCAGACCTGATCACCAATCTTTACAGTCTTGTAAGTCTGACCATCGCGGGAGTCGGTCATTGAAGCAATGGACACACTTATTACACTACTACTCGACTGCAATGAAGACGAAACTGCAGATGATGAAGATGACGCAACAGCAGAACTTCCACCGCCACCATCCGCACATGAGCCTAAACGGCCTACGCTCACGATATTGAAATTCACCATAGATCCAGCGGAAAGATCCTTGATTTCAAAGGCAATTCTACTCACCTGCTTTAAAATTTCTTCCCTGTCATATTTTACACCCCATCCCGATTGAGCAAACTTACTCCAAGGAATATCTACCACAGAGCCCGTCTTTGAGGCAGGCAATTTCAAGACAAAATGATCCCACTTCATGGCAGCCTCAACTTTTTCCGTCGGCAACACGGCCAGCGTAATTTTATTATCCGAAACATACGAAACGCAGATTCCACCCCAAGACGTGATATCAGCCGTTTTACTCCATGAATCTAACGTGAAGAAGCCCAAGCCGACATATCGATCTTCATAATCTTCGCCTAAATAAGCCGAGCCACAGATACCGCCACACTTGTCTATTACATTATCAAAATCGACATTGTAATTGCCTTCAAATCCAGGGAAATCAAGATGAGAATTTCCTCCGTTATCATCATCACTGTAGTGGTACCAAGCACCCACCGGTTTATTATCGTCGCTGGCAAATCCGGTACGCACACTGTATTCGTGTTTAGGTCCACACCACAGATCGCCGCAGGGCAAATCGGTATTTGCAAAAGGCGCGTTCATTGAACTCGAGGTCGCTTGTACCGAAGAAGACGACACCTTGCCATCATCGAGTCCATTACTATTACCGCCCTCATTGCCAATACCTTCACCACCGTCACTGGAATTACCACCGTCGCCGGGGTCAACAGAGTCACCACCATTTTCACCACCGGGAACAAGACTTGCGTCATAGTTATCTGCAGAAGGGTCTGTCGGGTTATCGCGGTCACCCATATCGGAACAACCCCACAAGGAGGCAATCAAGGCAAGCATCACGTAAGCAAGAATCTTTTTCATATTCGTCAAGCCTCCTAGAACACAAAGAACACGGTAACGCCTGCTGCGAGGAGACCCGCGCCGACACCATAAAATACGTTGCGCAATGTACTAGCCTTCTTCACCTTGTCCCACTGGTCATCCGCTTCGCTTTCGGATGTAAACGTAGCGTCATCGTACTTTCCGCGTTCGTCATTCATCACGGAATTCTCGTAGATGCCTATTCCAAAAGCGGCAGCGCCGAGAACGGCAAGTCCTATACCAATAGGCTTCGCGATGCTCATTCCCTTTTCCTTGTTCGCTACATCTGCAGCGGCCTCACTTGCCTGGGCCTGCTTTTCGTCAACATTCGCCTGTGCTGGCTGCTGTTCCTTTTCAGGTTCGGCTTTTTCCTCCGCCACCACCGGCTGGTCGGACTTTACAAGTTCGTGAGTCACTTCCACGTTCGCATTCATCTTCAGTTCTGCAGCGACTACGCCACGGAATTCGCCATCACCGGCCTCGACCTTCGAACAGAGTGGGACCTCCCCCACAAACGGAGTCTCGCCCACCTTTGCACCATCGACCCATACAGGAACCTTCTGTTCGGCACCGTCCTTGACGGCCTTGAGCGTAAGCCAGCCCTTACCACGCTTGAGTTCCTGGTCAAACTTTTCTGTCTTAGCAACAACTATACCCACCTGGAAAGAAACCGTTTCAAAGCAGGGATGCGTTATTTCCACAGAATGCTGTCCCACAGGCAGGTTGTTTATACCCTTCTTGAACGTGACATCGTTATGGCTGGTCTTGCCATCAATTGTCACGACAATCGGGTTTCCGTTACCTAGATACTCATCGTACTTCGGGTCTACATTCAACTGTCCAAAGTTCGGTTCAAGGTTCATCATCAAGGCCATCTCGGCACCCTCGACCATCAGCAGGGAGTCCTTGTCCTGGTAGTCATCGCGAGCGGCTAGAATGCGATGCTCGCCCTCGGGGATATTCACGGTACAGGGGGTACTCATGCACTTTGTGGGCCTACCGTCAATTGCGATGGATGCGCCCATCGGAACGCTCTGTATCTTGAGGGCGACCATCTGTGGGCCGGCAGAGATTCCCGAAGCAAATGCAGGCTGCGCATAGGCGTTGCCACGCGCCTTCATGAACAGGGGCTTGGCCTGCTTGCGGATTTCAACTTCAAGTTTTTCGATGTCGGAACTCTTCGCCGTAAAGGAACCCATGAGCTTGTTGCCCGCAGTCTCGTACATCTCGACCGTGATGGTGAGGTTCGCGCCAAAGCGCCCCACGCGGCCCTGCGCAATGTAGTCGGCGGCAATGTTCTTACCCGTCTCTACAAGGCAACTGCCCTCACATTCCTCGATTCCCTTGCCCGGCGGGAGCATCATCTGGATGTTATCGCGCGTCATTATGGTAAAGTTCATCTCGGCAGGGAGAGCCTTCACCGCCTCGGAACGGAGCACGTCGGTCAAGTACTGCTTTTCTTCGAGTGAAAGCACGTCTTTCGGTGCCATCGTCTCAAGAACGGCAACGTATGTCGCGGATGCCGGAATCGCAAGCAGCGCAAATACCGCCATACATTTCTTCAAAGTTTCAAAAACCTTCATGAATCCTTCCCTTTGTGCCCTATAGCAAAAAAGGCCACAGGTACCTGTTTGAAAATATACGTTTTCATTATTCTACGGTCAATAGGGAATGCGCCACACAAAGAAAAAAGCCCTTCCACGTCAAAATTATTACTACATTTCGTGAATAATGACCGAAATCGAGGAACAGGAAGACTACGAAGTCCGCATAGGTTCGTTCAACGGGCCCATGGACCTGCTCGTATACCTTGTCCAGAAGAAGGAAATGTCGCTGGACCAGATCCCGATTGCAGAAATCGCGGACGACTTCCTCGCTTGGGTCAACAAGATTGGGGTGACCGACCTCTCGAAGGCGGGCGACTTTTTGTACATGGCGAGCCGCCTGATGGCCCTCAAGGTGCAGGAGCTGCTCCCGGCAGAAGAACGCGACCCGGAACTTGTCGAGGAATACAACGCCGACCGCGAAAAACTGATGCAGGAAATGCTCGAGTACCAGCGCTACAAGCAGGTAGCGGGCGGGCTCCAGGACATGGAAGGCAAGAACTTCGGCACGTATAGCCGTGGCCGCCTCGAAAAGACCCAGAGCGACGAGGACACGCTCGCCGACGCGAACATCTGGCAGCTTTTCCGCGCGTACCAGAAGAGCCTCAAGACAAAGATTTCGGATACAGTCCACCACATTGAACTCGACTACGTGACCATCCAGGACCGGCAACAGGCGATAAACAACTACCTCTCGGTAAACGGGCGCGCACTCTTCGAGGAACTGCTCGACAACGACAGCCACCCGATTGTAGCCGCAGTGACCTTCATGGCACTCCTCGAGATGATAAAGACCGACGAGGTGGTGTTCCGCCAGAGCGAACTCTTTGGCCCCATCTGGATTTACCGCAAGAAGAACAACCCGGACTATGCCGACGAGATGGCGCGCGAGACCGTGTTCTACTCGAAGGACCCGGACGTGAAACCCGGCCTGGTGGAAGAAATCCGCAACATGGCGCTGGCCCGCTCGCAGGCAGGCAGCGTGGGCGATATCGCCGCCGTGATGAAGGAAGCGGTACTCTGGACGACCCGCGGAAGGAACGTGACCGAGGAAGACCTGCAGGCCATGCTCGAAGGGCGCGAGGACCTGAGCGAAGTTCAGGACAACCCGTTCGCCGAGATGATGAAGGAAGACGAAGCCGCCGAGGCGGCGATGTCCGGCGC
>JAEEGH010022587.1_pt1 | contig 12883 bp, 9 predicted proteins | sample 9134181 | NCBI WGS metagenome assembly JAEEGH01 (sample SAMN16246544, study PRJNA631951) | gut metagenome | biome: gut microbiome; feature: rumen; material: DP-attached | host: Bos | place: Iran: Karaj | collected 2018-10 | reverse complement strand
GTGAAAACTTTGATTACAGCCAGGAGAAGATCATAAATGATGGCTCGGATAAGTTTTATGAAAAGCTTGAAGGATGCTTCGACAGCTATTATTATCCGGAAGACAATAATGGCAATTCAGGAACACTTTCCCTCTTTTTAAATGACAGTTATGAATATACATTAAGAGATTTATATAAGAATGGAGATTACAGATTCATATCATCTGAAAGTGACATTGAGTACTTTATAGGCCGTAGTATCTGCCTGAAGTATCCTGAGACAGTTTCTGAAAATGGTGATGCAACTTTCACTTATTATGTGATCACTTGTTACGATTACTATGTTCACGTTTATGAGGCTGATGAGAATTACGAGAATCTTGAGTATCTCTATACTGGCTGGGTTAAATACTGATTACAATATGTTTTAACAGATAATACCTGCATCCAATATGCTTATGATATTGGACGCAGGTACTTTTTATTATTGAACTTATTTTTATGAGATGTTTTGTCTTATTTGTAGCTTTATTAGGAATCTCTTTTATCAATTTTAGTTTATGCCCAAACTTCTTCCGCAATCTCTTTGACCAGCTTAAGCTTGGCCCATTGCTGTTCTTCTGTGAGCTTATTGCCAATCTCGCAGGATGCAAAGCCGCACTGCGGGCTAAGATAGAGCCTGTCAAGCGGAACATACTTGGCAGCTTCATTTATTCTGTTTTTGATAGCTTCTTTATCTTCAAGTTCCGGAGTCTTGGTCGTAATAAGGCCAAGGACTACCTTCTTGTCAGGAGATATCTTGGAAAGGGGCGCAAAGCCGCCTGATCTTGCATCATCATATTCAAGGAAAAGAGCATTGACGTTTTCCTTTGCAAAAACGTAATCTGCAACGCTGTCATAAGGACCGCTTGTAAAGTAGGTTGAATGATAGTTGCCGCGGCAGATATGAGAGTTGATGATCATGTCTGAAGTTTTACCCTCCAGGGAGAGATTGTTGACTTCAAGGAGCTGCTTCTTAACTTCTTCAATATCAATACCAAGAGCCTGATAGCGCTGCTTGGCAGCATCACCGACAATTGCGCCCCATGTGCAGTCATCGAGCTGGAGATTACGGCAGCCGGCATCATAGAACTGCTTGATTACATCCTGATAAGCTACTGCTATATCTTTGATCAGCTCCTCATTAGTAGGATAGAACTTGCGTGTATTTTCAAAATTTGCAGGAATTATCATCTGCTGGAAAGTCTGTGCAGGCGCAGGAATAGTGTACTTGGCAACTGTGTTTTCATCTTCAAACTGTTTTAAGAACTTGAAATACTCTACAAATGGATGCGGCTTTGCTTTGATCTTGCCAACAAGGTAGGTATCGTCCAGAAGAGCAAGCTCTCCATTAAAGCTCACACCGCCGCCGGTATTCTCGTGTGCTACACCTTCAAAGCCCCACATAAAATCAAGGTGCCAGAAGGTTCTTCTGAATTCGCCATCTGTTATCACGTGATAGCCAAGTTCTTTCTGCTTGGCAACGACTTTAGTGATCTCTTCATTTACTATTTTGTCAAAATCAGAAGCGGATATCTTGCCGTTTTTGAGATCTTCCTTGGCATCTTTTAATGCCTGTGGTCTTAAAAAACTTCCAACGAAGTCGTATCTGTAAGGTGATTGTACATTGCTCATGTTGTATAGGTCTCCTTTTTGTAAATATGGATTTTGATTCCCAAAATGATCTGGGTATAGGGTATGGGTTTATTCATAATTGATTGAATTACTAGTAATTACTCGCGTGTTATGTTGAGGATTATAGGATGTGAAATGTCATTGGTAAAATACTAAAAATATACTTTTAAGCATAGATAAAATCTATGGATAAAAAATATTACACAAAAAATGCTATTATATTAAAAGTAAAGATTTGCAAGGGAGATCATCATGACTTTAAAACAGCTTCATTACGCAGTCACCGTTGCAGAAACAGGCAACATAACAGAAGCAGCCAGAAAGCTTTTCATCGCACAGCCAAGCCTGACCGCTGCAATACGAGAACTTGAAAATGAGTATCATATAAGTATATTCAGTCGTTCCAAAAAGGGAATAGAGATAACTCCTGAAGGCGATGAATTTCTCGGTTATGCCAGACAGGTATTGGAACAGGCCAATCTTATCAACGAAAGATATGTAGGCCAAAATCAGGTAAAGCAAAGATTCTGCGTGTCAGCCCAGCACTATTCATTTGTGGTGGAAGCCTTTGTTGACCTGTTAAAACAATATGGCGGTGACAAATACGAGTTCCACGTAAGAGAAACCCAGACCTATGACATCATTGAAGATGTAGCTCATCTAAGGAGCGAAATAGGAGTACTGTACCTTAACAAGTTCAATGAAACTGTTATACGAAAGACCTTAAGAGACAATAATCTGTCATACACACCTCTTTTCAAGGTGAAGCCTCATGTCTTTATCAGTAAAAACAGTCCCCTTGCAAGAAAAAAGGCGCTGACTTTAGATGATCTGAAGCCTTATCCAAGGCTTTCTTACGAACAGGGAAGCCATAACTCTTTTTACTTCTCAGAAGAGATATTAAGCACTATCGACAGCGACAAGGAGATCATCGTATGTGACAGAGCCACACTTTTTAACCTTCTGATCGGTATGGATGGATATACTATCTGTAGTGGAATCATCAGCAAAGAGCTGAATGGACCAAACATAATCGCAAAGCCTCTAAAAGTGGATGATTATATGGAGATTGGTTATATACTTCCTTCAGGACTTCCAAAGTCGGTACTGACCTCCAGCTTTATAAAACTGCTTGAGAGCAAGTCTTCTTGATGTGGAGAAGAGGAACATGTATGATTTTAAGAAAATTAATGGTTCAGAGAATGAATAGTAAAGACTTCAGGAAGATTCAAGTTATTAAGTAAAATTTATAAGAGCGAAGTTTGTGTAATATATAAAACAGTCGATAATACTTGTTTATGTGCAAGTTATTACCGGCTGTTTTGGCTATCTGGTGAATTATTCGATTGTTATATACTACTCAGAAAATGAGTGCTTCTATAATTTGTGTTAAATCAAAACTTATTTTTTAAAGAATACCTGCAGTGCATGATAGAGATGAAGCTGCCATGCCTTGATATCGTGAACTCCGCCCGGGATTATGTAAAAGTCATAATTCTCGCCAGGAACAAGCAGGTCAGACTTTTCAACAGCTCTGCCCATGATGTCTTTGTGCTCTTCGAAAGCTATGTCTTTATCACCATTACCACAGAACATGAACTTAAGGTCATATCCTTTGGATTTGCCACCGCTTAATGTGTTGCAGATTCTGTCTACTTCGATATCGTGATTACCGAATGGTCCGCAGCATCCTGAGAATGGTCCATAATATGCGAACAGGTCGAAGTTGTTATAGAATGCAGCACGGTAAGTTGTCATGGAACCAAGTGAAAGTCCTGCAAAAGCGCGGTGATCTCTTGTTTTGATCAGGTTTTCTTCTGATACGTCACCGTTTGTGTAGGTTGAATACTTACCTTCTACAGCAGGAATAAGGTCTTTTCTGAGCTCATGCATGAAGTTCTCACATCTGGATTCATCATGTGTGCCCTGATCCTCTTTATCATGATAGAAAGAAGGAGTTACTATAATGCAAGGATCACAGATCTTCTTCTCGAACATATTGTCAAGGATTGTCACTGTATCAGGAAAATCCTTGAACCAGTAGTTGTGGTTGCATCCGCCGCCATGGAGAAGATACAAAACATTATATTTAGTATTTGTATCATAACCATATGGAAGATATACAAGAGCTTCCTTGTTAAGTGGTTTTGCATCTTCATCATAAGTCTGTGAAGCGTATGTAAGTACTTCTACACTTCCTTTGTGCGCTGCTTCCTGCAGCATTTCTTCGGGCATTTCATAGATGTAGTTCATTTTTTGCTTCCCCTTTGATGTTATTTATTAAAAATCGCACATATAAAATCATATCAAACATTGAAAAAACTGTGAATGACGGTTATCTAACTGTCATCAACAATGATTTTTCAAGATATATATGACTTTTATATGTGCGAAGTTTATTCTGTCTATTTAGATTTTTAAAAATGATCTTATTTCTTTTGACCATTGTATCATGGTTTACATATTACTACATGGAATCAATGATTTACCATGAAAAGTTTTTATGTTCCTGACATTATTATATGGTCTTAGTAGTCCACTCAGCGCAGTTCCATACCTGTGTTGCGAATGATTCATAGAAATCAGGTTCGTGGCATACCATAAGGATACTGCCTGGATATTCTTTAAGAGCACGCTTAAGTTCGTCTTTAGCATCTACATCCAGATGGTTTGTAGGCTCATCCAGTACCAAAAGGTTTGACGGATGATTTATAAGCTTGCAAAGTCTAACCTTGGCTTGCTCACCACCGGAGAGGACCTTAACCTTACTCTCGATATGATCGGATGTAAGACCGCACTTTGCAAGTGCAGAACGTACCTCATACTGGTTGAATCCAGGGAACTCTTCCCAGATTTCCTCAAGACAGGTAGTCTGAATGTTAGGATCAGTTTCCTGCTCGAAGTATCCGATCTCAAGATAGTCACCAAGCTGTACAGAACCCTGCAGCGGCTTAATGATACCAAGAATACTCTTAAGAAGTGTGGATTTACCGATACCGTTGGCACCTGTAAGAACTATTTTACCACCACGTTCCATTTCGAGGTTAAGTTCTTTGGACAAAGGTGAGTCATATCCAATGATAAGGTCTTTGGTCTTAAAGAGATACTTACCGGGAGTTCTTGCTGTAAGGAAGTTGAACTCTGGCTTTGGCTTCTCGGCAGCCTTCTGGATGAGCTCCATCTTATCAAGCTTCTTCTGTCTTGACATAGCCATATTTCTGGTTGATACACGGGCTTTATTTCTTGCAACGAAGTCTTTGAGCTGGGCGATTTCCTGCTGCTGTCTCTTGTAAGCTGCTTCGTTCTGGGCTTTCTGCATCTCATAAACTTCCTGGAAGTGGTCATAGTCACCCACATATCTTGAAAGCTTGCAGCCCTCCATATGGTAGATGATGTTGATAACACTATTAAGGAAAGGAATATCATGAGAAATAAGGATAAAAGCGTTCTCATATTCCTGAAGATAGCGCTGAAGCCAGTTGATATGCTCAACATCCAGATAGTTGGTAGGCTCGTCCAGAAGCAGGATATCAGGCTTCTCCAAAAGAAGCTTACCAAGAAGAACCTTAGTTCTCTGTCCACCTGAAAGCTCTGTAACATCTTTATCAAGACCAAGATCTAAAAGTCCAAGTGCCCTTGCAACCTCTTCAACCTTGGAATCTATCATATAAAAGTCGTGATTGGTCAGATATTCCTGAAGCATACCGGCTTCATCGAGATATTCTGTCATTGTAGCTTCGTCAACCTCTGCCATCTTCTCATAAAGCTCAGTAATATGCTGCTCAGTCTGATAGAGAGGGTCAAAAGCGCTGTGAAGAACGCTTCCAATAGTCATGCCGCTTTCAAGAACCGCATGCTGGTCAAGATATCCAGCCTTAACATTCTTGGACCACTCAACCTTACCCTCATCAGGCTGGAGTGACCCTGTAATGATATTCATGAAGGTTGACTTACCCTCACCATTAGCTCCAACAAGGCCGATATGCTCGCCCTTAAGGAGTCTAAAAGATACATCTTCAAAAATCGCTCTGTCACCGAATCCGTGTGACAAGTGTTCAACATTTAAAATACTCATTGTAATCCTCAAATCCTATATTAAAACTGCCTGTATATAATATCGAAATTGTGACTATTATGCAAGAAAGTTGTGGTGAGAAGAGGTGCAGAAAATGGCGAATAAAGAAAAAATATACGGTTACGCAAATATAATGTTTTTGTAATATGTTCATATTAATTAATATATAATATGTACACATGACATATAGATAAGGATGTACGGATAAGAGAAGAGATAGAAGATAATGTCCTCTATCTCTTTTGGTTTATCATTAGATTATATAGGCTCTCCATCTGGAATATCATTGTTTCGGATTCTTTCCTCAATCTTATCCTTGTTATCTAGGATATAAGCTACTTGCCGAGCGTAAAGTTGCCATAAACAGCCTTCAACTTTATCTGTATAGCAATCACATTCATCTAACGCTTGCTTACGAGCATTGCCAAGAGCCTGGAGCCAGTGAAAATATTCAGGGTCATCCTGCAAAGCCTCAGATGCCGCAGCAAGATATTCATTAACTTGTAATATATCCATATTAGACTCCTTTCGTTATGCAATGGGTACTATTTTAGAGGCTTTTTGATTCCCCCTGAGTTTCTGTAATTCAGCATCTTTGCTTAATAATTCACGCTTTAACTGTTCGTTTTCTGCCTTAAGAAGCTCATTATCGACATCTCTTTCCATCATAAGTGTTAATTTGTCTTGTAACAAAGACTTCTCAGATGCCACGCTATTGAGCTTAAAGTATGGATTTGAGAGAGTGAATGACGCAGATACATGCTCAATATATCTTTTTAATAGTTGCCCGTGATTATATAGTGTGGTTCTGGAAATTCCAAGTGATGAAGCTATACCTTTACAGGAGTAATCAATACCTTTTAATTCTGCTTCAGCATTGAGCTGACGCTGGTGCGTTTCTAACATGACATTGGTTATTTTCTCAAGCCAGCTCTTCATAAATGGTTTCATGGTGTCATAATCTTCCCCGATAGAAGAAAGATGAGATATTATAAATTCATTGTTTTCCATCCCTGTACCTCCTTTAGAATAGAATCGTAGTTTTCAATTATTTCGCTTATTTCTGGGTGGCGTATGCATACTTCCTCGTATCCATGCTTTTTAACTGCATCTTGTAATTCGTCCAGTTCTGGTTCAAGCTTGGATGTTATGATTTTAATAAGCATGTTGTGTTCTTTTTGTACTTGCCGTATAAAACCATTTTTCTTATTGATAGCAATAGTTTCAGACAACTCTCTACACTGCCTATATGACACGTCGGCCATATAGTAAAAGTGATATATGTTAGGACAAACGCCATATGCACAATAAAACTCATTGGTTATGGCATCATGGCTACATTCTCTAAGCATTGATGATTTAATACACACGCCGCCAGTTTTTTGCCTTATCGGGATTTTTTGAGCCAAAGTGTCACAAATGGCATTGAGATCACGTTTAACGTGGAAATTGTTTTCTTGTATAAACTGATTGATTTTTTCTGTTAGGTTTTTGCTATCTCCTAATAGCTTTGCATCTCCAGAGACAATTTCGCGAAGCACCTTTAGAGAGTATTCCATATTTTCTTGTGGTGTAGAAGTTTTTTCGATGTGGTAAGCCGTCATCTGTGCTGTCAAATGCGACATAAATTTTTGTATATACTTTAGCGGAACGCCTTTTTCATATAGCTTAGTACAAACGTAATAGCGCATTTCCTGAGAAGAGGGCTTCATTATTGTTTTTGTTTGGCCTTTTTGTTTTATCACAGCCCTTGGTACTTCGGGATATTCGTCATCAGGCCTATCAATTAGTTTTATGATGCCTTTAGCATCGATGGCTTTGCATAGCTTAGATGCTAGTTGCGCATATGATGCTGAGTCATAAGGTTTTCCATTTGAACGCAGAAACAGATATGGTTGTTTGTCTACTGAATATTCATTTTTTTCGTATAAGGCATATAAAGAATCAATCGCTAACTTAGACAAATCGTTGATATATGTGCTGACAATGGATATGTTATTATGCTTTTCACGTTTCCATGTTTTATAGTTTAAATAATAAGCGCGCTCTCCATTGAAAATCTTTATTTCGTGTAAGCAGCCGTATTCTAGGCAGACAACCTCTCCTCTTCTAAGTCCGGTTTGTGCAACTATAACTTCAAAACAAGCAGCAGCCCTAATCTCATCTGAATAAGAAATATCTTTTATTATTTCGATACAAGATTGTACATATTTATTGTAAAAATCATCTGATAGCATAGGGGTTTTATGTGCATTTCTATAGGCATTTAATAATTTATAGTCTGTAACACTTAATGCGGATTCTATTTCAGGAGTATAAATATCTGCTATATTTGCTGAGTAACACAAATAAAAATCGCGTATTGTAGATCTCAACGACCATGACAAAGCAGGAGACTTTCCATTGGTTTCAGCGGATATGAAATCAGTTATATCTGAAGCAATTATTTCATCAACAGATTTATTCCCATGACTTATAACATATTTAAAAAAACGTCTGATTACCAAGTGCTTATCGTGGATTACTTGCAATTTATCTTTGTTTTCTAATACTTTTAGAAGTACATACTGTTTGCAAATATCAGAGTAATATTCGCTTAAACCATGAAAAGAAAATTTAGAAAGAGCTTCCCCTAATCCTTGATGTAGGTAGCTTGAAAAGTCCCACAAATCATCACTATAAAAACTATTACAATCAGAAAAAGGAAGCTTGTTTGATTTCTTTATAAAATCTATAAATTGTGGAGCGCCTTCAGAATTTATACTGAATGGTTTATCAGAGACCTCTTTGTAGTAGTCGTCATTAATTGTGAATGCAAGGTTGTTCATTTAAAGATTCCTCCATGGATAATATTTCTTCCAAGTAACGCAACAATAATCTTTTTATGTTGATTAGGTCTTCTTTGTCGTGCGGAATGTGAGTTACTGCTATACGGGAGTCTAAAGTTTTGATACGTTCCTCAAAATAAGGTTTGCGGTCAATTGTAGTAACAAAATCACCACATAGCATACAATCCAAATAAGAATTATCAAGGCATTTTTTAGCAGAACAGTATCCGCACTTATTTGATACCAAAGCGGAATTTGAAGGTATATCTGATTTAAGCCGATGAGCAACATGCCCATTTAAGGCAACATCACCAATCGTCACTCCATGCACAGATTCTAATAACTCTCTAATGCCATGACCGACGTAATGTTTTGTGTCCGTTGTAGAATTAACATGTCCAGACAGTACACTCTGTTCGACATCCGACAACTTCTTTTTAATAACATATTCTTCGGACATGGTCATATGTTTGTCTCTCAGATTTGATGCAGAGTATCGGGGAATATTGGCTTCTTCACAAGCATTCTTCATATACCGCGCAAAGTCACGACCATTCATATATCCATAAGTATGATTTCTGCTCTTGGGTATGATTAGGAGGTAATTGCAAATTGCTTTATCGTGACAGTTTACCCTACACTCCTCGGTAATTTTAATTGCTTCATCGAGGAGTCTTTTGGCCATTAGGGTTATGGGTTTTTCAATGACTTCGCCATGAGATGTCTTTGAGGGATATGTTATAATAAACTCATTTTCCTTATAAGCTGGCTTAACACAGTCTATCTGGAGAGTAAGTATTTCATTGAGACGTAATTCTGTTTCCAAGCATAAAACAAAAGCATAATAGAAAATTTTGTGATAAAGCGAGCGGTCATAATTATCTTTTATTACTTTAGTTAATTTTGCTAGGTCGCTATCAGGGATAGGGCGTCCTCCACCTTTATAGGTTTTACTGTGTGTGCTTCTAAGGTTATACTTTACACCGGATTCTATTTTACATAGCCCATTATCATTGAGATATAGCACAAACGCCCGAACCCTGCTGATTATTCCCGAGGTTGTCTCGCTACTATTGAATGAACTATATATATAATTTTTAAAAGCTTCTATTTCACCTGTAGAGATAGTCATGAAATCTGAGTTCTTTTGAGTGAATATTGATTTCTTTTTTCCAGTTTTTAAATCATACAGATATTTTAGAAACACCTTTAAATAATGCACGGAACGAATCTTTCCACTCATTAACATATTCTTGTGCCACAAGAAGAATTTTAGCCATTGTTTATATGGCTCATATTTTATATCATCAAGCATAATAGCATTCATGAGATACTGTTCTCTGGACTTGTTTTCTTTGTAACATATCAGCCACTTATCCTTGGATGGGATAGGTGCAGAGGGGTTATATATAACAATCGCATAGCCGTTTCTTAAAGATGTACTGAGCTGGGATCTTTGAAATATGCTATCAGGTACACCTACTTTTTTACACAACGAACTGTCATATTCCATTAAGATGTACTGGTACAGTTTTGTAAGAGTAAGTAATATCGGCGGAGCGTACTCATGATTGCTGAAATATTCAGCTTGTTCAAGATATGATCGAAAAGAAAAGTCGTCTTGCGGGTTTGAACAGGAGTCATCAAAATGACACCACGGTTCTTGGGAAGGGTGCCTATGCTGCACGTTTAAAATATCTGCATGTTGTTGCAATATTTTCATGATAATAGTTCTTTTTTTCTTGTTTTTGCACTGTAGATCAATCCAATATGTCCTGTTGTATTCATCATACGTATCAACGCCAAACCACCGACACAAATCGTCACTACAAAGCATTTCTATTATATTTTCTCGAAGAGGAATAGAGCCGTGTTTGCTACACAGGCTGATTAATGCGTTGATATTATTATCCATGTGCTTACGTGGCAGTTCATTAAGTACATTTATGAAATAGCTTATCCCTGTCTTTCGAGTGCGACATTTCAAGTAACTTATAACCGCACCTGAGGTAAGGGTATTCTCTGATTGAACAGCCCAAAATCTAAGAACATCCTCTTTCATGCAAGTGGCAAATGCATTTACAGCACCATTAGTATACTGTGCGTCCCACTTATACTTGTTAAAACATTTATTGACCGCATCTTTAATGCGTGATGCCTTAAACTCGATTTCAGGTAATGAAATAATGTAACGAGCATACACGTCGTCAATAGGCATTTTGGATTGAGCCATGAAATTATATACTTTGTCAGGCTCTGGTTCAAAAAGCCAATTCTGATAAAAATTTTTTACAATGTGTTTGTTGCTATATATGCGTTCTTTAAAAAAGATAAAACGCTCCAATAGCGCATCCTTAATAACGCTTTTTTCTAGCATGTAGATAATAAAGCGAATAGTCTTTCTGGCTGATTGCGATTGATCCCACTCCTTAGTATGAGCACACATATATTCATAATTTACGCTGCCAATAGTTGACTTACCAAATATTCTGGAAAGATGTGCAAAGACTTGTTTTCCCTGCTCATAGTCAAATACATGGTTGTTTATGCCATAATTGATATAATCACACACAGTATCTAACATCTTGGGATCCTTATACTTTTTTATTACATAGGGCCGTTTTCGCTGTATTTCAGTGTAATTTCTCATTACTGTTTTCTCCTTAATTCGGGAATAATGTCATATAGGCTATTTACAAAATCAGTTTTCAATTTAATTTGATCAGTAATTGTCGGGCGGTAGTAGCACATTACAGAAGATGTCCCATGATGTCTGAGTAGATTTGCCAATGGTACTTCTTTGGTTCCCATATAATGCACATTAAACATGGCAAAACCGTGCCTAAATCTATGGTTGAGGCCATGTTTTTTTTCTTTTATGTCAACAGGTATGCCGACTGATTCAAATGCTTTTCTGAGCTGTTTATTCCAATCTGAAGTACGCAAAGGAGTCCCAATACTATTCAGAAAGATATAATAATTTATGTCTTCTCCAGGTTCTTCAAGCCGAACACGATCAGCCTGAGTGCGTTTATAATACCTATATGTTTTTCTTGCATTGCTACGTGCTTCAGAATGATAGGTTTCAATGTAGTCATTAATTAGGTCGTATAGGTCTGGAGGGACAACTACAAATTGATATCCATAGTCAGCCGTCTGGTATTCGCGGGTTTTGTATTGAGCACAGTCTGATACTTTCATGCATGTTTTAGCTTTTTGATCTTTTGCATCTGAAACTCTATTTCTCAAGTATGCGATTGGGTAGAATTTTCCATCAGACTGTTTTTCCATAACAAGATCATCGGCAGTTAATCCCAAAGTTTCGCCAATTCTAAGGCCGCACTGGAACATCAGCCTGATTATTATTTCGCCAGCGATATTTTTTTCATTTCTGAAATACCTTACTAAATTTGTGAACTCATCAACGGATATATATTTCGGGATTTCAAGGTCTCTATTTGGTACTCCTTCAGAAGTTTTATACCCCGGAGAAGCCCTGTATGCATTCTCACCTTTGCGCAGATAAGAATATGTTAATTCCCTTTTTGTAAGCATGGGATGTTCATATACTCCGAGATAGTTTAGGTACCCCCTATATACGGCAAAATACCCATTAACGGTATCATTTGACCTGACGGTTAGATTGATGAAAGATATGCTACTTGATTGCGGAGAATAGCCATGCAGAAAGTATCTGAAATCGTCAACATCGGACAGCGAAAAATCTTCTAAAGATAGATTGAAGAGCTGCTGATAATTAATTAGCAACTTTAAAGCCTCTAGTGCCTTTATTTTAGTGTTTTCAGACTTGGTATAAAGATGAAGGTTAACATACCTAAAGACATCTGTATTCAGCTCCATATTTGAAGAATAGAGCAGATAATACATCTTCCCTTGTTTGTTTAAATGGATTGCTTCAGCTGAAATAATGTAGCGGTGAATATCATCAATTGTTTTAAGATAGCGTATATTCTGGCCGTATTTTACTTCTTCAATCGTTATCATAATGTCTCCATTGAATGTGATAATATGAACAAATTTAAAAACAGTATATTATATTTTGCCGGCATATACAGCATAGATGTGTTCATGTTGGCATCGGCATCTTATAAGTAACTATTAACCGGTGTAAGCATCAGTATTGCTGCATTTGGCCAATTATACTATTGTGGTGTACATTTTAAAAAACATTATACACGTAAGGGTTTCAACAAAGGAGCAGAACGAGGACAGGCAGATCCTTGCATTGATGGAGATGGGAGTTCCACAGAGCAACATATATCTGGATAAGCTGTCAGGGAAGGATTTTGAGCGACCGCAGTATAA
>JAEEGH010022585.1_pt1 | contig 12884 bp, 9 predicted proteins | sample 9134181 | NCBI WGS metagenome assembly JAEEGH01 (sample SAMN16246544, study PRJNA631951) | gut metagenome | biome: gut microbiome; feature: rumen; material: DP-attached | host: Bos | place: Iran: Karaj | collected 2018-10 | reverse complement strand
AGTAGCGGATGTTCATGCCCTCGAAGATGTTCTGCTGGTGGGAGAGGGCGCTCTTGATGGCGTTCGAGAGGCGGATGAGTCCTTTCCGCCGGTCGTCGTTCATCATGCCCCTGCCGTGCAGCCACCGTTCGGCCTTGAAGCGCAGGTTGTTGTAGGTCTTGTTGGTGTTGAGGCCCAGCAGGTATTGCTTCATGCCGCCCACGGAGCGGTCGATTGACATGTTGTTGTCGTTGAGGATGATGAGCAGGTCGTTGGGCGACGACGAGACATTGTTCAGTCCCTCAAAGGCCAGGCCGCCCGACATGGCGCCGTCGCCGATGACGGCCACCACCTTGCGGTTCTCGCCCTGCCGCTTGGCAGCAACGGCCATGCCCAGCGCTGCTGAGATACTGTTCGAGGCGTGGCCGCAGGCAAACGAGTCGTACTCGCTCTCCTGTGGCGACGGGAACGGGCGTATGCCACCCAGCTTGCGGTTGGTGGCAAACTGCTCGCGGCGCCCTGTCAATATCTTATGGCCGTAAGCCTGATGACCCACGTCCCAAACGATGCGGTCGTTGGGCGTATCATAGACATAGTGGAGGGCGACGGTCAACTCAGCCACACCGAGGCTCGAGGCCAGGTGCCCGGGGTTCACCGACAGCTCCCTGACAATGTCCTGCCGTAACTCCCTACAGACCTCAGGCAATTGGTCAATCGATAACTGCCTAAGGTCAGCCGGATAGTCAATGCTATTCAGTAGCCCTAATTCTTGTTTTTCCATTTGGGTGCAAAGATACAAAAAAAACGTAATTCATAATTCATAATTCATAAATATTTTATAATTTTGCACCCAAAAACTAAAAAAGACAGACGAATGAGATACGCTGTTATTGGGTCAGGTGCCATTGGGGGCTACTATGGTGGTAAGTTGGCACGAGCCGGTCAAGAGGTGCATTTCCTCTTTCGGTCAGATTATGAATATGTCAGGGAAAACGGACTGCAGGTGGACTCCTGCGATGGTTCATTCCATATTCAAGCTAAGGCTTATGTCTCTACGGAGGATATGCCCCAGTGCGACGTGGTGCTGGTATGCCTGAAGTCAGTGAACAACAGAAAGCTGGAAACCATGCTGCCCCCACTGCTGCACGAGCGGACGCTGGTGATACTCATCCAGAACGGCATCGGCGTAGAGGAAGACGTGCAGCGTATGTTCCCTGGTGTGCAGCTGGCAGCCGGTCTGGCCTTTATCTGCTCGTCGAAGACGGAAAAGGGCCGTGTGAACCACCAGTGCTACGGAAGTATCAACCTGGCTAACTACTCATGTCGGGATGAGTCGCTGTTCGAGGCTGTGGTCAGCGACTTCCGCAAGGCTGACATCCAGACGGGCGAGGTGGAGTATCACGAGGCACGCTGGAAGAAGGCCGTGTGGAACATGCCCTTCAACGGCATGACCGTCGCCCTGCACACGCAGACCGACCTGCTGCTGAAGAATCCCTCGACGCGCCAGCTCATCCGCGACCAAATGATGGAGGTGGTCGGAGCGTCGCGGGCCTTGGGCGTGAGCGGCGTCGACGAGGCGTTTGTCGAGAAGATGATCCAGATGACCGACGAGATGACGCCCTACTCGCCGTCGATGCGGCTGGACTACGACTTCCACCGTCCGATGGAGATACATTATCTTTATACACGCCCGATAGAGATAGCCCGCAAGGCCGGTTTCCGCATGCCGAAACTGGAAATGTTGGAAGCCGAGCTAAAATTCTTGGAGAAAAACTTGTAGATTACATAAAAACTTCATATATTTGCAGTCGCTAACCTGAAATGTATGAAGTACATACTGCTGCCCGATGACAAACAGCGACGTTTATCGTTCCATTTAGCAATGGAGGAGTATGTGGCCCGCCGTCTCGACGAGCCCGACTACTTCTTTACATGGCAGGTGGAGCCGACGGTCATCTGCGGGCGCAATCAGGTATTGGAGAACGAGGTGAACCTCGACTACTGCCGCGAGCACGGCATCGAGGTGTTCCGCCGGAAGAGCGGCGGCGGCTGCGTCTATGCCGACCGCGACAACCTGATGCTGTCGTTCGTCACCGCCGAGCAGAACGTAAACTTTGCCTTCAACCGCTTTGTCAACATGATTCTGCTGGTGCTGCGGAAGATGGGTGTCGAGGCCACGGGCACCAGTCATAACGACATCATGATAGGCGACAGGAAGGTCTGCGGCACGGCTTGCAGGACGACGCCCCAAGGGTGCATCGTACACAGCACGCTGCTCTACGACACCAACATGGCCCACATGCTGCAGGCCATCACGCCGAGCCGGGAGAAGCTGCAGAAGAAGGGCATCGAGAGCGTGCGCCAGCGCATCACCTTATTAAAAGAATATACGCCTCTGACCCTTGATGAGGTGAAGTCGCTCGTCCGCGAGACGCTATGCAGCGGTGAGCGCATGCTGACGGCAGCCGACGTTGCCGGGATAGAGGCATTGGAAAAGAACTATCAATTAACATAAGATTATGGCAATAAAGCAAGAGTTAGAGAAACAGAAAGAAAAGCGGACGTGTCTGTATGAGAACCACATTGCCGAGGGTGCCTTCCTGGCTCCGTTTGCTGGCTTTGTGATGCCTATACAGTACAAGAACATCCAGCTGGAGCACCTGGCTGTGCGCAACAACTGCGGACTGTTCGACGTCTCGCACATGGGCGAGGTGACCGTGAAGGGCAAGGATGCCGAGCGCTACGTGAACCACATCTTCACGAACGACGTGACGGGCATGCCCGTGGGCAAGATCCTCTACGGCATGATGTGCTACGACAACGGCGGAACGGTCGACGACCTGCTGGTCTACAAGCTCGGCGAGCAGGATTTCTTCCTCGTCATCAACGCCGCCAACATCGACAAGGACTGGGCGTGGATGCAGGAGCATGCCGCCGGATTTGACATCGACCTGCAGAACCAGAGCGACCTTTACGGTCAGATAGCCATTCAGGGACCCGAATCGGAGCACATCGTCGAGACAGTGCTCGGGCTGGCTTGCTCTGACCTGGTGTTCTATACCAGCAAGGTCATTGGCGACGTCATCATCAGTCGTACAGGCTACACCGGCGAGGACGGCTTCGAGATCTACGCCTTGCACGACTACATCCGCGAGTGCTGGGAGAAGCTGATTGCCGCCAAGGTGCAGCCCTGTGGACTGGGCTGCCGCGACACGCTGCGCTTCGAGGTGGGACTGCCGCTCTACGGCGACGAACTCTCTGAGGACATCACGCCCGTGATGGCCGGTCTGACGATGTTCGTCAAGTTCGACAAGCCCGAGTTCATCGGCCGCGAGGCCCTGCTGAAGCAGAAGACCGAGGGCGTCAGCCGCAAGCTCGTCGGCATCGAACTGCACGACAAGGCTATTCCCCGTCACGGCTACACCGTACTCAACAAGGACGGCGAACCCATCGGCGAGGTGACCACGGGCTATCACACCATCTCTACCGACAAGAGCGTCTGCATGGCACTCGTCGACACGGCCTACGCCGCCCTCGGCACCGACGTGCAGATACAGATTCGCAAGAAGACGTTCCCCGGAACGGTTGTCAAGAAGCAATTCTATAACAAAAGCTATAAAAAATGAGTAAGGTAATCGAAGGACTCTACTACTCGGAGTCGCACGAATATGTAAGAGTAGAAGGTGAGTATGGCTACGTTGGTATTACCGACTATGCCCAGAACGCATTAGGCAACGTGGTGTATGTCGACATGCCCGACGTTGACGACGAGGTGACGGCCGGCGAGGAGTTTGGCGCCGTAGAGAGCGTGAAGGCTGCCTCCGACCTGATTTCGCCCGTCAGCGGCACCGTCGCTGAAGTGAACGAGGCCCTCGACGACCAGCCCGAGCTGGTGAACCAGGATGCCTACGAGAACTGGATTATCAAGGTGGAGATGAGCGACAAGGCAGAGCTTGACAACCTGATGGACGCCAAGGCCTACGAAGAATTCTGCGCGAAATGACCTATAAGTATTTCCCCCATACCGAGGCAGACCTGCAGGCGATGCTCTCCACCGTAGGCATCGGCTCCATCGACGCGCTCTATCCCCAGATTCCTGAAGACATCCGCTTCCGCGGCGACTACAAGCTGCCGTCGGAGATGAGCGAACTGGAGGTGCGCCAGCTCTTCGAGAAACTCGGCCAGCAGAACAAGCCGCTCGTGTGCTTCGCCGGTGGCGGCGTCTACGACCACTACACGCCGTCGGTCATTCCCAATCTGCTGCAGCGCTCGGAGCTGCTGACCTCGTACACGCCGTATCAGGCCGAGATCTCGCAGGGCACGCTGCACTATATCTTTGAGTACCAGTCGATGATGGCCGAGCTGACGGGCATGGACATCTCGAACGCCTCGATGTATGACGGTACGACCGCAACGGCCGAGGCCATGATGATGGCAGTGGCCGCAGGCAAGAAGCAGCGCAAGGTGCTCGTCTCTGAAACCATCGACCCCAAGACGCTTGCCGTCGTCAAGACCTACGCCCACTTCCACGACATCGAACTGGAGATGGTTGCTGCCGTCGACGGCGTCACCTCGAGGGAGAGTCTTGAGGCGTTGCTGGCACAGGGCGGCGTGGCCGGTGTGGTGGTCCAGCAGCCCAACTACTTCGGCATCGTCGAGGACTACAGCGGGTTTGCCGACCTCTGTCATCAGCAGAAGGCACTCCTGATCATGAACAGCGTGGCCGCCGACCTTGCCGTGCTGAAGACGCCGGGCGAGTGGGGGGCTGACATTGCCGTGGGCGACGGCCAGTCGCTGGGCATTCCCATGCAGTGGGGTGGCCCGTACGTCGGCTACATGTGCTGCACGGAGAAACTCATCCGCAAGATGCCGGGCCGCATCGTCGGCAAGACGGTTGACAACCGCGGACAGCGCGCCTTCGTGCTGACCCTCCAGGCCCGCGAACAGCACATCCGCCGGCAGAAGGCCACGTCGAACATCTGCTCGAACCAGTCGCTGATGGCGTTGTGGGTGACGGTCTACATGTCGCTCATGGGTAAGCAGGGACTGAAGGAGGCTGCCGAACTGAGCTATGCCGGTGCCCACTATCTCTGCGACGAACTGCTGAAGACGGGACGTTTTTCACTGGTATATGACAAGCCGTTCTTCAATGAGTTCTACGTCAACTATGATGGCGATGCCGATACGCTCTGCCAGCGTTTCACCGATGCCGGTTTCCTTGGTGGTGTCCGTCTTGGCAGTGGCTTCCTCTTTGCCGTCACCGAGAAGCGTTCGAAAGAAGAAATTGATAACCTTGTAAAGATAGCTGCCCTATGAACAACCGACTTTATGGAAACTTGATTTTTGAACTGTCGCAAGAGGGCCGCAAAGGTTACAGTCTGCCCAAGAACCGCTTCGGCGATTACAAGGTGCCGCAGGAACTGCGCCGACAGAGCGACGCCGAACTGCCCGAGTGTGATGAGATGACGGTAGTGCGCCACTACACGAACCTTTCTAATAATAACTTTGGCGTTGACACGGGCTTCTATCCCCTCGGCTCCTGCACAATGAAATACAATCCGAAAATCAACGAGGAGATGGCCGCCCTGTCGCAGTTCCAGAATCTGCATCCGCTGCAGCCTGCCGAGACGGTAATGGGTGCCCAGGCAGTTGTCACGCTGTTAGAGCGTTCGCTTTGTGCATTGACGGGCTTGGCTCACTTCACTTTCAAGCCTTACGCAGGTGCTCACGGTGAGTTGACGGGACTGATGGTCATCGACAACTACCACCGTTCGCGTGGCGACCTGCAGCGCAAGAAGGTGATTGTTCCTGACAGTGCCCACGGCACGAACCCGGCCTCAGCCGCCGTCTGTGGCCTGGAGATTGTCGAGGTGAAGTCGCAGGCCGACGGCACCGTTGACCTCGACGACCTCCACCGCATGTGTTCTCTATGCGGCGATAGCATCGCCGCCATGATGATGACGAACCCCAACACCCTCGGCCTCTTCGAGACCCATATCCCGGAGATTGCCGCACTCATCCACGACTGTGGCGGACTGATGTACTACGACGGTGCCAACCTGAACCCGATGCTCGGCGTCTGCCGTCCTGGCGACATGGGCTTCGACGTGATGCACATCAACCTGCACAAGACTTTCTCAACGCCTCACGGCGGCGGCGGTCCCGGTGCCGGTCCTGTCGGCGTGCGCGAGGGTTTGGAAACGTTCTTCCCGGAGGTGTCGCCTTATCACGGAAACTTCGCTGTGGCCATCCGCGCCTACGCCTACATCCTCTCTTTAGGACGTGAGCACGTGAAGGAGGTCGGACCGCTGGCTACGCTCAATGCCAACTACATCAAGGAGTCGCTGAAGGATGTCTATGAGCTGCCCATCGACACGACCTGCTGCCATGAGTTCGTCTTCGACGGCCTGAAGGACAAGAGCACGTGCGTCACGACGATGGACGTGGCGAAGCGTCTACTCGACTACGGCTACCACGCCCCGACCATCTACTTCCCCCTGCTGTTCCACGAGAGTCTGATGATTGAGCCGACGGAGAACGAGTCGAAGGAGACGCTCGACGGCTTCATTGCCGTGATGCGGAAGATTGCCGAGGAGGCCAAGACCGACCCCGATCTGGTGAAGTCGGCTCCGCACAACACCCCCATCGGGCGCGTCGACGACGTGCTGGCTGCCAAGCATCCGATAACTACTTATAAGCAACTGAAGAATGACACAGACTGATCTTATCATCATCGGCGCGGGGCCTGGAGGCTACCGCGCCGCTGAATATGCAGCGAAGCAGGGACTGAAGGTCACCATCTTCGAGGACGGTGAGGTAGGCGGCACCTGTCTGAACGTCGGCTGCATACCGACGAAGACCTACGTCCACTCTGCTACTTTCGAAGAAGCCCGCCAGCGCATGGCTCAGGTCATCCCCCAACTCCGTGCAGGTGTTGAAGGTATCCTCTCGCATCCCAACATCACCCTCGTCCGCAGCCGCGCCCAGTTCGTCGACGCCCACACCGTTTGTCCCCTATGCGGCGACACTGTCGCCGCCAAAAACATCATCATCGCCACTGGCTCTGAGACGAAGTGGCTCCCCCTGCCCGACATCAGCGACCCGCGCGTTGTCGACAGCACCGGTCTGCTCAAGTTAGACACCCTGCCCAAGCACCTGGCCATCATCGGCGCCGGTGTCATCGGCATGGAGTTCGCCTCCGTCTTCCACCGTTTCGGTTCCGAGGTCACGGTCATTGAGTACTTGAAGGAGTGCCTGCCCGCCCTCGACAGCGATATTGCCAAGCGCCTGCGCAAGCTGATGGAGAAACAGGGCATCACCTTCAAGATGAAGACCGCCGTTCAGTCGCTCGCCGACATCGATGCCGACGTCATCCTGATGGCCACCGGGCGCAAACCGCGTGTCCAGGCTGACTTCACAAAGGCAGGCTTTGAGTATGATGAGCGCATGGGCGTTAAGGTGGATGATAACTTCGAGACGTCGGTGAAGGGCCTCTACGCCATCGGCGACGTCAACGGCCGCCAGATGCTGGCCCATGCCGCCGAGATGCAGGCCGTCCGCGCCGTCAACCACATCCTTGGCAAGCAGGACAACATCCGCTTCGACATCATGCCCGCCGCTATCTTCACTACCCCCGAGGCCGCCTGCGTCGGTCCCACCGAAGACCAGTTGAAGGCACAGGGCATCGCCTACGAGTGCAAGAAGTCCTTCTGGCGTGCCAACGGCAAGGCAATGGCGATGAACGAGACCGAGGGCATGCTGAAGCTCTTCGTCTCCCCTCCCTCGCAGGGAGGGGCTGGGGAAGAGTCTCTCATCCTCGGCTGTCACGCCTACGGTGCCCATGCTGCCGACATCGTCCAGGAGGTCTCCGTACTAATATGTCGCGAAACCACCCTTGGGCAGCTCCGCGACATGATACATATTCACCCCACGCTCTCAGAGATTCTGAAGGCGGCGGCTGAGTAGAGCTACAGCAGACCGCTGTCGATCAGCGTCCGCAACTGTTGAATGCCCTGATGGTTAATGTCCAAGGCTTCCACCTCGGAGAGATACCTCAGGGCTTTTTCTGTGTCGCCCAGTCCCAAGTAGCCGAGAGCGAGCATATACTTACAGTGGATGAGGTTCTTCGTGTCGAGGCTGTCCTCCCAGATGAGCAGGTCGGGCAGCGAGACGGCGAAGTAGTCCATCGTGACGTGGTCGAAGATGTGCTGCTTGCCATAGTTGACGAGCTTGTGGAAAAGGCTTCGCGCCTTGTCCTCCTGTCCTAACTTGCGGTAGCAGAGGCCGGCGTAGAATATCTTGTCGGGCTTGGCGTCGTTGTAATACATGGCGGCGGCAGGCTCCGTCGGTCCGGCCGTTCCCTCCTCATAGCGCCCGAGGAAATATAGGAAGTCATTGTCCTGAGCCCCATAGAGCTTTCCCTCGCCAAGATGAGGCGGATAGACAAGACACTCCTCCAACAGCTTGGTGGCTTTATCCACAGCAGAACTATCTACTCCCCTCTCCTTGCGAGAGGGGTCGGGGGTGAGGCTCTTCTTCGCAAGCTCCACTCGGCATATCTGGTACTGTCCGCTTACCTTGCCTTCACCGCCCTCCCACGGATGGAACTTATGGGCATCGAGCTTCGCCTTGGCCTCCTCGTAGCGGCCAAGCTGGTTGAGCAGGGTTATCTCTTCTAAGACGAGGTCGTCGCGCTGCTGAATGAGCTTCGGGTATTGCTGCAGGAAGTTGAGCCGCTCCTGGTGCGGTTTCTGCAGGCGCTTGTAGAGCTGGTCGAGTTCCATCAGCACGCGGGCGTCTTTCTTGTCGAGGCTGAAGGCGCGTTCCATATACGCCAATGCCTCCTCCCGCCTGTCCTGTTTGTTGAAGCGTGCCAGCGCCAGGTTGCGCCAGACGGTCGGGAACTGCGGGTCGAGCCGTGCCGACAGCTCCCAGTTCTCAATGGCCACGTCGTACTGCCGCTTGTCGTAATACAGGCAACCGAGGTAATAGGGCGCCCGTGCCCCGTCGGGGTTTATCGTTTTGGCCATCGTCAGCACGATGACATCCTCTAAGCGGTTGGGGAAGCAGCAGTAGCTGTCCACCTTTTCTGCCTGTTCGAAGGCATCGTTGGCAGCTACGGCATCGCCTAATCCGAGCTGTGCCCAGCCTATATAATAATAGGTGAGCGGATGCTTCGTCTTGCACAGTTTCAGAATGTCGATGCACTCCTGCCTCAAACCGGCCTGCGCATAGTCGAGAGCCAGTTCATGGTAGTTATAGACGTTGCCGTGCATCATCTCGGTCATCTCCTTCAGCACGTCCTTGTCCTTTGTCAGCAGGTATTGCTCATAGCGGATGCCGTAGTTGAAGCGGTCCAGCTGCAACGACTCTTTGATGAGCGCTAAGCGTTCGTTCAGTTCCCTCGAACTGCCCATCTGCAGACCGCCTTTCTGTTTGCTGTCCTGCTGCAGCCGCAGCACGGCAGCCTTCAGCGCGCGCGCCTTGTGGTTGCAGCTGTTGAAGATGAGACAGCGGCCCAGCTCGTCGAGGGCGTCGTCGTAGCGGCCTTGGCTCACGCTGATGCAGGCGGCCTCGAAATAGCCGGCATCGGCCCACGCCTTGTTCCACGTCGACTTCCAGAACAGCTCGTAGGCCTCCTGCGTGCGGCGTTGGTACTTCAGACAGAGGGCGAGGTTGAAGATGGCCTCCCCGTCATAGGGGTTCGGGTTGCGTTTCTGCCATATCTTCACAGCTTTTCGCAGATAGGGTTCTGCCTTGTCGAATCGTCCGCGTCGCAGGTACCAAAGTCCCGTCTGGTTCAGGCAGCGCACGTCGTTGGGGTCGCGGCGCAAGGCCTCTTCGTAGTAGTCGAGGGCCGACCAGGTGGCGTGGCGGTACTGCTCCAGGTGCAGTCCCGTCAGGTAGAGCTGGTCGTTGGTCTTCGTATCCTCAGGTGGCAGCGCAGCTTCGGCGGCATCGGGGATGGGCCGGATTTCGTCAGGCTCGGCGTGCCATTGTAGATTGCCCACTGTCAGCAGCAGGCTATCCATTTTCGTCCCTTTCACGTCCACCGTCTGCTGAAAGACCTCCTCGGGCGACAGCGTCACCACCTTATCATAGTACACCTCGCCGTTATCGTGGCGCAGCACGATGCGCACCTCCTGCTTCGAAGTAGCCAGCACCTTGAAAGTAACCGACCTCCCCTCTCCAGTCGGAGAGGGGTCGGGGGTGAGGTTTATAATGAAGTCCTTCGACGCCTGCTTCACCATCCCCACCTCGCGATAGGGCATGAAGTACTGCACGAACTGCTTCTCCTCGTAGGGCATGAGCCACGTGAAGTCGGGCTGGTTCTCGGTGTAAACGCCGGCCATCAGCTCGATGTAGGGGCGGAACTCCCCCTCCCTTGGGGAGGGGCCAGGGGTGGGCTCCGTCAGGTTCCTGTCCCACGCCCGCCCGAAGTCGCCGTTGCCCCACGTCCACTGCTTCTTGCCGGGCGAGAAGTGGTGGCTGGCCACATGGAGCATGCCGCCGTGACTGTCGTTCTCGTAGCCGCCCTCGAAGTCGTACTTCGAGTTGACGGCCATATAGCTCGTGGGCACGGGGATGTTGCGGTAGTTCGATATGTCGACGCCTGCCGAATAGTCCATCTTGTAATAGGTGCCCGTGGCGATGGGGAAGCTGGAGACGGCGCGCTTGCCGTGGTCGAAGACGGCGTTCACATCTGGCGGGAACACGCTCTGGTACTGGTCGTTCACCTCGACGGCGGGATTGGCCCACCAGAGGAACGTCTGCGGCAGCGGCGTGCGGTTGCTGACACGTCCCTGAATTTCCAGATAAGCACAGCCGGGGCGCAGGGTGAAGCCTGCGGCACCCTTCTGGTGGAACATTCGCTCCATCTCGTTTACCCATACGGTAACGCTCCCGTCCTCGTTCTCCACAATCAGCGAGTCAACGGGCGAGTAGGTCGACGGACGGTGGTGCTGCGGCCAGTTGAACTCGATACCACCGCTGATCCACGGCCCGCACAGTCCGACGAGTGCCGGCTTGATGACGTGGTTGTAGTACACGAAGTGGCGCTGCTTCACCTTGTCGTACGCCATCTGGATGCGGCCGCCCAGTTCGGGCAGCACCATCACCTTGATATACTCATTCTCGAGCCAGACGGCCTGCCACTCCTTCGGCGTCGGCTCGTCGGCTATCGACTCGATGACGGGGTACGGATAAACCACACCGCTGCTTCCCTGATACACCCGCTTCTCAAGGAATATCGGGTTCTTCTCAGCCTTCCCCACCTCGTAGGTCGGGATGGTCACTATTTCTCTCCAGGCTTTTACCACCATGTTATTTACGATTTACTGATTTACGATTTTCGAATTATTTCACAAGTTCTTTCTCCAATTCTTCTAAGCTCTTGCCTTTCGTCTCAGGACAGCGGCGGAACAGGAAGAGGAAGGCACAGAGGCAGATGCCGCTGTAAATCCAGAACGTACCGCTGCTACCTAAGGCTGCGTTCATCGAGGGGAACGAGAACGTCAGCGTGCAGCAGCCTACCCAAAGGGCAAACGTACACGTAGCCATCGCTACGCCACGGATGCGGTTTGGAAATATCTCGGCCAGCAGCGTCCAGGTAACGGGACCAAGCGTCATGGCATAGACCGAGATGGCGGTTACTACCAAGCAGACCATGGCGAAGCCCTTTACTTCCAGGAAGTAGCAAGTGCCTAAGGTCAGGTAAATCAGCCCCAGACCACCGGCACCGATAAGCATCAGTGTGCGGCGGCCCCACCGCTCGATGGTGTAGAGAGCCACAAAGGTAAAGACCACGTTGGCAATGCCCGTGATGACGATGTTGATGAACATCCCGTCGACGTCGAAGCCCGCCCCCACGAAAATCTCCTGCGCGTAGTTGAAGATGACGTTTGTGCCGCACCACTGCTGGAACACCGCTATCACCAGTCCCAACAGCAGCACCCTTGCGTACTTGCTCTGGAACAGCTCCTTCAGTCCCGCCTGTTCGCTGTGCTGCGGCGTTGCCGCAGCCTTCATCCGCAAGAACACCGGGCTTTCCGGAATCAAGAAACTCATCACAAGGAATGCTGCCGCCGGCACCGTCTCTGCCCAGAACATCCAGCGCCAGCCCCAAGCCACATTCCACGCCTGGCTCTCAGCCACGCTGGTATCGCGGGCCAACAGCAGGTTGACAATCTGTGCCGCCAGAATGCCAAGCACGATGGTCATCTGGTTGAGACTCACCATCCGTCCGCGAATCGATGCGGGACTGACCTCGGCAATATACATCGGTGCCAAGGCCGAAGCCACACCGATGCCCATGCCGCCCACGAAGCGGGCTATATTAAATAAGGTGAAGTCGTTGAACAGTCCCGTGCCGATGGCCGAAACGGTAAAGAGTACCGCCGATACCGTCAGCAGCGGCTTGCGCCCATACTTGTCGGCAGCAGCACCTGCCACCATCGCGCCCACTAAACAGCCAATCAGGGCTGTCGACATGGCCACGCCCTGCATGACGGGCGAGTCAGAGATACCGAAATACAATTCATAGAACGGCTTCGCACCGCCAATGACAACCCAGTCGTAGCCGAAGAGCAGACCACCCATCGCCGACACGGCGCAGATGAAGTAAAGAAACGCTTTGCTTTGGTTTTCCATATCCTCTTTTGTTGGTTGTTTGATTAAAATCTGTGCAAAGTTACAAAATATCATGGAAAAACTTTGGCATTTTACGCTTTTTTATGTACTTTTGCCATCAGTATTACAAGAAGTCAAAAACTTAAAACAACAAAAGCCACATGTTAGACAACGAACGCGGGCTCTACATCGCCCACTGCGCCGAAGGAGCGCTCAGTATTACAGGAAAGATGGCCAACCGGCACGGACTCATTGCCGGAGCCACGGGTACGGGTAAG
>JAEEGH010022583.1_pt1 | contig 12884 bp, 9 predicted proteins | sample 9134181 | NCBI WGS metagenome assembly JAEEGH01 (sample SAMN16246544, study PRJNA631951) | gut metagenome | biome: gut microbiome; feature: rumen; material: DP-attached | host: Bos | place: Iran: Karaj | collected 2018-10 | reverse complement strand
CACGCAGATGAAATACGACACAACCGGCCTTCCCATCATCACCGCCGTCCAGAATCCAGACGCGTTGACGCCCGGCCAGCATGTGACGGACAAATTCATCATCGCAGCATTAGACCTGTTGCGAAAAATTCAGACGCATCCGGGAAATAAATATCTAAAAATCAAACAGATACAAATCTCCTCACAGGACGATCTGCTCATCACGACCGTCAATCCGCTTCCTGCGTCAAATGTCTTCGCACCAAATGCGACCGTCATTTTCCCACTCTTCGGCATGAACGACGCCGTAGCGCGGTTGTTCCACATTGCATCCAAATACGATAAGCCATCGCCCATCTTGAAACTGGACGTCTCCTATAAAGTCAATATCCCATTGAAAACACTGGCCAACCAGCAATAATACCACCCCATCAAGAGACACGCCATGACGACACTCTCATTCCACAACTCCCTGACACACCGCGTTCAAGAGTTCAAACCAATTGCAGACGACCACATCGGCCTATATACCTGCGGCCCGACCGTCTATAATTTTGCCCACATCGGTAATTTCAGATGCTACGCCTTCGAAGACATCCTCAAAAGGACTCTTCGCTTCTTCAATTTCAACGTCAAGCATGTCATGAATCTGACGGATGTCGATGACAAGACCATCCGCGGCTCCCGCGCCGCCAAAATCCCGCTCAACGACTTCACGCAGAAATACAAAGACGCCTTCTTCCAAGACATCAAGACGCTTCGTATCGTTCCCGCGGATGTCTATCCCGCCGCAACGGCCCATATTCCCGAAATGATTGAAATCATCAAAGCGCTCTTTGACAAAGGGATAGCCTATCAGGCGGAAGATAAATCCATCTATTTCTCCATCGAAAAATGGCCCCGTTATGGACAGCTCGTCCATATCGATCATGACCAGATGAAGGTCGGAGCCCGCGTTTCCATGGACGAATACGCGAAGGAATCCGTCGCGGATTTCGCCCTCTGGAAGGCGTATGATGAAGCCGACGGTGACGTCGCATGGGATTCTCCATGGGGCAAAGGCCGCCCGGGCTGGCATATCGAATGTTCCGCCATGTCGTCCAAATACTTAGGTAAAACGTTCGACATCCATTGCGGCGGCATCGACAACATGTTCCCGCATCATGAAGACGAAATCGCGCAGTCCGAAGCCGCAAATGGCGTCAAATTCGTCAATTACTGGCTCCATTGCGCACATCTGATGGTCGATGGTCAGAAGATGTCCAAATCCCTCGGCAATTTCTACACATTGCGCGACATTCTGGACAAAGGCTACACGGGCCGTGAAATCCGTTGGGTGTTGATTGGCACGCATTACCGTCAATCGCTCAACTTCTCCTTCAAGGCGTTAGACGATGCTCGTGCCTCCCTCCAACGGTTGGACGCACTCCGCTCCCGCCTGCTCGAAAACGCCGCCGTCGCTGACGACAAGCAAGATGCGCAAGTTGACGAACTGCTCAAAAACGCCATCGACGCTTTCGGTACCGCTCTCGCAGACGATCTGAACATCTCCGCCGCTCTTGCCGCCGTCTTCGATCTCCTCCGTGAACTCAACAAGCTGATGGATGAAAACCGCTGCCTCGGTGTCAATGCCAAAAACGCTTTGGAAGCCATTAAGAAGATCGATTCCGTTCTCGCCGTCTTCGAGCCAGATCAAGACGATTCCGTTCCCGCTGAAATCCAGAAGATGGCCGAAGACCGTCAGGCCGCCCGCAAGGCGAAGGATTTCGCCACGGCGGACGCTCTCCGCAAGCAGTTGGACGAACTCGGCTGGGTTGTCGAAGACACGCCGAAAGGCCCGCGCGTCAAACGAAAGTAACTGCTTCGCAGTTGCTTATGACTTACGGCTTATGGCCTATACCTAATAAATCACATAACATACCATGTCTTCAAAACTCCTTGCCGTTCTTTGTCTTGCGCTTTCAGTCAGCCTTATGGCGCAAAATCCCGCTCAGACCAAAAGGAATCAAGCCATGAAATCCATCGCCATCGACATCACCCACATCCCTTTCAGCCGTTACGGCGCGTATGTCTCCATCACCCGCAACGCAGGGAAAAACGGTGAAAAAGACGCGAAGGAACTCGTCATCCATTCCGCGAGACGGCGCTTTGAAGAAGGGCCTGTTTTCGCATTGACGTTTGGCGACGCGGAGGATTTCGACTGCAATGCTGTTCCCGAAGCGATTACGATAAAAAACGAACATGGCAACGCACGGCTTTATATCCGTGACGACGATACCATCGTCATCGAAAGCAAAGGCCTTGATCTCAATCTGCGGCAGCTCCATTTCGGCTACGGCATCGAGACAGGCGAACGGACGTTCCACACGATCTCCGGAGTCTTGAGCCTACACACGACTTTCGCCGTCCCACGTGGGCTTGCCACGTTGGACGGCCCATTCCGCAACAGCCCCGCTGGAACAAAACGAAACGCCAAAACGAACCTTTCCATCCGTTGCGAAAACGGTAGCATCCTCATGGCGATGGCCATTCGTTCTGTCGAGCCAAAGGCAATCGCCCTGCCCATTTTGCCAGAAAAAGACATTCCCGCCATTCATGCCGAATGGGAGAGTTTTTTGACGCAACTGCCGATGGACAAACAAGAAACAGATGCCGAGACACAAAATTTCATCGGTGTCACATGGTACAATCTTTGGTCGTGTTTCGTCCGCGCAGAAGGCAACTACAAGCATGACACGATGCTCATGTCCAAGAAGTTCATGAGCTCCACGTGGAGTTGGGATCATTGCTTCAACGCATTGGCAATGGCGGATTTGAATGACAAGGCCCTCGCGAAGAAAATCGCCATGGCCCAATTCAACGCGCCATTCGTCCTCCAATCCGCACAAGGCGTTCTGCCGGACATGTGGAATCCAGATCTTGAAACACGTTGGGGCACCACCAAACCGCCAATCCATGGATGGTGCTTCGCAAGGCTCATGGACCGTTTCGAATTCTCAAATGACGAATTGCAAAATGTTTACGTCAAGCTTGAGAAATGGACCAACTGGTGGATGACATGCAGCGATTCCGATCACGATGGCATTCCAGACTACCCGCAAGGCTGCGACAGCGGATGGGACAATTCCACGCTGTTCGATATCGGTTATTTTCTTGAATCGCCGGATCTTCCCGCCTTCTTGATCCTCCAGATGCACACGCTCGCACGAATCGCCGCAAAACTGAACTCGAAAGAGAAGGAAAAGTATTGGCTTGACGAAGCGGACGCTCTCATGAAACGGTTCATCGCTCATAGCTGGAACGGCGAACGTTTTGTCGCAAAACTCAGCCATTCCCATACTTGCGACGATCATCCCACAAGCCTTCTCTCCATGATGCCTATCGTCCTCGGCGATTTCCTCCCGAAGGAAATTCGAGACAAAATCGCCTCGGCTCTCGAACGAGACTTTCTTACAGAAAACGGTCTTGCGACGGAAATGCCCACAAGCTCGCATTACCATCCGGACGGTTATTGGCGCGGCCCAATTTGGGCGCCGTCAACCTATCTGATGGTCGATGGGCTCCGTCGCGGCGGCTATGAACAACTGGCCCAGACCATTGCCGAACGCTACTGCAACATGTCCGCAAAAAAGGCAAAAGGCAACTATGAGAATTTTGACGCACTGACTGGCCTTGGACGGCGCGCTCCAGGTTACACATGGTCCGCCAGCGTTTATATGCTCCTCCATTGGGAATACGGTTACTAATGCTTTTCTATGCGACGTTCATCTCCGGTTTCGATTCATTGGCGGCAAAACTGCTGTCCCGTGACGGAATGAACGTCGTTCGCATGATGGATGGTGCCGTGGAATTCGAATCCGAAACAATTCCAGCGGACATCCCATACCTTAATAATATATTCGTCGTCCTCCGCCGTCTGAATCACACGAATCTCTCACGGCTCGCGCAGGATGTCATCGCGAAACAGCCAGATTCCATCCCGTTCAGGCCGAAGAACTTCCGTGTATTCGTCTCGCAGGTGAATGAACTCGTCTCCCTGCCTGGCAATCTCATGCACGATTTGGTCGATACCTTCACACGGCTCTCCCGTTCGCCGTTTTCCGCGCGGCAGGCCGAAGCGGAATTCTGGCTTCTTGCACGCAGCGAAGGCGTCTCCTATTGTCTCTATCGTTTGACCGCCGTCAAAAAACATTGCGCACGCGGCGAACTCCGCCCTGAACTCGCCACGTTGCTCTGCGAATGCAGCGATCCGCAAGATGACGACATCATGCTCGACCCATTTGCCGGATCTGGTTCCATCCCGTTCGCACGCAGTCGTTTGCATAAATCCTTCCACGGCATTTTCGCTTCCGAAATCAACGCTGAACTTGCGGAAGCCATCAAACAAAAAGCGAAAAAAATCCACAACGGCAAGATGCAGCGCTCCTTCTTCGTCCGCCAGCAGGATTTTCTCGCCAACACATTCCAATCGGACTCCTTCACCGCCATCATCACGGATCCGCCATGGGGCATTTACGAACCAGTCCCCCATGACTTCTATCCTTCTGTCCTTAAAGAGTTTGCACGTCTGCTCAAGCCAAGCGGACGTCTCGTCATGCTGACCGCCTATCCAAGCGTCTCCGCCATGATGCCGCCATCGTTCCAATCCGTCGCCGAATACCACATATTGGTCTCCGGCCAGAAAGCAACCGTCTTTTCATGGATAAAATCGTCTTAAATCAAAATATTTTCACACAAACCATCGGGATTCATTTATGACTAACCTTTTCACGTATATATTATCTATTTTCGCATTTCTCCACCCACAAGATAAAGAAACGACGATGAAATTCCCTGAAAACATCAAAAACATCGGCATCACGTCCCTTTCCGGCATCCCGAACAAAGAGCGCTTGGCCGTCGGTTCCGAACGTCTCAAGGCATTGGGGCTGAATCCCATACAGGCAACGGTACAGGCCGAGCCCAAACGCTATCTGGCCGCTCCGGATGAAGAGCGCATCCGCCAATTCCATGAACTACTCGCCAATCAAGACATCGACGCCATCATCATGGCCTGCGGCGGTTACGGTTCCTCCCGCATCGTCAATTCGCTGAACTGGGAGCTCATCCGTTCGCGCAACATTCCTATCGTCGGCTATTCAGACGTTTCCGGCCTTCATTTGGCCGCGTTGAAGCATGGTTGCCGCAACCACGTCCATGGCCCCATGGTCTCCGCCGGAATTGGTGCAAAGCTCGATACGCCAGAGCGTAAGGCCGCCTATGAAAAGACGATGCAATCTCTCTGCAACGTCCTTTCGGGCGAGAAAAACCTCCTTCCAACGGATGCAAAACTGACCGTCATGAAGGCCGGCAAATCTACTGGCCCGCTCGTTCCCACGAACCTTTCATTGCTCCATGATTTAATCGGCACACCCTCCATGCCAGATCTGTCCGGAGCTATTCTCGCCATTGAAGACGTCAATGAACCCGCCTACAAAATCGACCGCTATCTGACCAAATTGAAAGTTTCCGGCCATCTAGGCCGCCTAAGAGGCCTCATATACGGCGCTTTCACGGATACAGACGATGTCGAATTCCTGCCGGATGTTCTCGCGGAATTCGCCGCGCAGATCAACGGTCCCGTCGTCTCCGGTCTGGAGTTCGGCCATGTCTTCCCGACGTTGAGCCTCCCAGTCGGAAAGGAAGTCACATTGGACGCGACAACGGATACGCCGATGTTGACACTCGCTCCCATATCTGACTACGAATCATGCATTTACCAAGCCAAAGGCTTTACGCTTGGCTACCGTTTTCTCTCGCCGAAAAACATTGAAGCCGACAAAAAATATCCGCTCGTCGTCTTCCTCCATGGCGCAGGCGAACGCGGCATGGACAACCATGTCCAACTCGTCCATGTCCTGCCTAAATTCGTGCAGGACGACATTCGTGAACAGTTCCCCTGCTTCGTGGCTGCCCCGCAATGTCCGGATGGGCAGCAGTGGGTCAACACGCCGTGGGGTCTCCGTCAGCATGACATGCCGCAGACGATGTCCGACTCACTTGCCGCCGTCAGCGGCCTCATCGACGACCTCCTTTTGGATTATCCCATCGACGCCTCCCGCATTTATGTCATGGGCATCTCCATGGGCGGCTACGGCACATGGGATCTCGTCATGCGCTTCCCGAAGCGTTTTGCCGCCGCAGTTCCGATTTGCGGTGGTGCGGACATCAAGCAAGCCGCTCTGATTAAGGATCTTCCGCTCTGGGTGTTCCATGGCGATTCCGATACGGCCGTCCCCACCTACCGCTCGCAGTCCATGGTTGCGGCATTGAAAGAGGCCGGCGGCGATCCGAAATACACGGAATTTCCGAACTGCGGCCACAACGCATGGGGCCCCGCCATCGAAACGCCCGAACTCCTCCCGTGGCTGTTTTCACAACGTCTAAAATAATGAAATGAATTGCTTTATTGCTTAAAAGCATTACATTATAACTGTTTACAAATGATTTATGGTGCCTAGGCCGTCAACGCCCCGTCTAACAAAATGGATTTTCTCGTCAATACAATTATAGACTACTTCGCCGCTAACAACGAAATGGCTTTGGCTTTCGTTGTCAAGCCCGGCGTCGAACGTCTGCAGGTGCAAAGCCCTGTCAAGACGGAGAAAATCACGCCCCGCCAAATACTTGTGGCGCACGGCGTTGCGGACGGCGTCAACATGTCCAAATTGTCTGAAATCCAGAACGCCATCAATGACGTCAAGAAGGAAATCGAAATCGATTTCCTTTGGGAAAACCTTCTGGAAAAAGACGGACAATTTTCTGTCGAAGATATTTGCCAAGAATATTTTGGCGATAGAAAGCCAATCAATATCTCCGCTCTCGCCCGCGTCATGCTGGAAGATACGGTCCATTTCAAACGCGTCCAAAATCAATTCACTGTGAACAGCCGCGAAGAGGCGGAAAAAATCGAAGAGTTGAGACGCCAGCGGGCTGAAAAGGCCGCCTTGCGCGAACGGACCGTGAAATGGCTTACAGACACGCTCGCCGTCAAGCAGGGGGAACCTCTCCAAACCGTTCCGGAAGAACAGGAAGCGTTCATTTCACAAGTGATTGATTTCCTCCTCCGCGGTGCTAATAACGAAGCCGTCAATCTCCTCTCCGCCGCCAGTGTGAAGCTTAACACTCGTGAAGTCGCCATCCGCATGCTCCGCAATTGTGGCAGATTTCCGGAAGAAGCGGACGAATTCCTTCTTGCCAACGGTATCCACGCAGGCTTCTCGAGAACCGTTTTGGAAGAGACGGACAAACTCGAAGCGTTCCCTGAAGATTCCCCACGCCTTGATCTGACGCATCTTGAGGTGTTTTCCATCGATGATGAAGAAACGATGGAAATCGATGACGCCCTCTCCTGCTACACGGATGGCGAAAAGACAATCGTCGGAATCCATATCGCGGATCCCGCCTATTTCGTTCCGAAAGACACCCCCCTTGATCTCGCTGCAGAAGATCGTCCGCTTTCCCTCTATCTTCCGACGACGTTCGTTCCCATGTTTCCAGAACACCTCAGCCACGATCTCGCCAGCCTTGTGCAAGATAGGGTACGCCCTTCTCTGTCGTTCACCGTCACGTTTGACACAAACGGCGACATTGATGACTGGTCAATCTGCTCCGCAAAGGTAAAGGTCACGAAACGATTGACTTACGTCGAAGCGGATAGAATGATGGTGTCTGGGAAAGACTCTATTTCGGACGCTATGCGCAAGCTAGATGGCGTCTCGCGGAAGCTCCGTCAATATCGCGAAGAGGACGGCGCCGTCTCCCTCAACAGGCCGGAGATGAAAATCCGCGTGCGAGGCGAACAGATATCCGTCGAACATATCGACCAAGAGACGCCATCCCACCAGATGGTCGGCGAATTCATGATTCTCGCCAATAATCTCGCTGCAAGATATGCTCTCGTCCATGACATTCCCGTCATCTATCGCGCACAGGAGGAGCCTTCCGAACCGGTCCATCCCATCCGCCATTACGAACCATGTCTTTTCGACCAGATGATCCGCCGCATGCGCCGCACTCATCTCTCCACCTATCCCGCGCCGCATTTCGGCCTCGGTCTGGATCTGTACGTACAGGTCAGCTCCCCCCTGCGCCGTTACGCAGATCTCGTCATCCTCCGCCAGCTCTCCGCACATTTCGCCAACCAGCCTCTCCCCTACAAGCAGGAGGAGCTTTTCTCCATTCTCGACAACGTCGATAGCACCGCCAGCCAGAACAAATCCCTCGAACGCGAAGCGAATAGATTCTGGATGCTCGAATACATCGCAAGAAATTGCATCGGGCAGGAATTCGACGCGACAGTCGTTCGCCAAGAAGGAAATCTCGTTCTTGCAGAAATCGACAAGCTCTTCGAACGCGGTGTCGTCTATACCCGCGACCATGTGAGATTCGGTGAACGAATCCGTGTCAAAATCAAAGATTCGTCTCCGAAAAATGGACGGCTCGCCATGGAGATGCTAAATTAAAAGAAACGACCATTTTAAATTGCCTTTCTTCATAAAAACAACCAAAACCAAACAGGCTAAGCCCAATGAATGATCTCATCCTAAAGGATTTTGTGGATCGCAAAGCCCTCGAAAAGATCCAGCTGGCACGACTCCAAAACACCGTCACAAGACTCTACGAGAACGTCCCGTTCTACCACAAAGCCTTTGACGACAAGAACGTCAAGCCGCGTGATCTCGTCACGCTCGCGGATCTCGGCAAATTTCCGACGACCATCAAGACGGATCTCCGCGACCACTATCCCTTCGGCCTGCTCGCCGTCCCCCAGAAGGATATCGTCCGTATCCACGCCTCCAGCGGCACCACCGGCAAGCCGACCGTCGTCTGCTATACGCAGAAAGACATTGACATCTGGGCGGAAACGATGGCCCGCGCCCTCATCTGCGGCGGCGCAACTGAAGATGACATCGTGCAGGTCGGTTACGGCTATGGCCTCTTCACAGGCGGTCTCGGTGCGCATTACGGTGCAGAACGCCTCGGCGCATCCGTCATCCCGATGGGCGGCGGCTCCACGGAAAAGCAGTTGATGCTCATCCGTGACTTCGGCACGACCGTTATTTGCTGCACGCCTTCCTTCTTCATCCATCTGATTGAAGAAGCAGAGAAAATCGGCCTTGATTTCCGCCATGACACGAAACTCCGCCTCGGCGTTTTCGGTGCAGAGCCGTGGACGGAAGGCATGCGCGATCTCATCCAAGAGAAGACCGGTATCAAAGCACATGACGTGTTCGGTCTCTCCGAAATCATGGGCCCAGGCGTCGCCATGGACTGCGAAGCCCACGACGGTCTCCACATTTTCGAAGATCACTACTATCCGGAAATCCTCAACCCCGACACAGGCGAAGTCTTGCCGCCCGGAGAAGAAGGCGAACTGACGTTGACAACCATCACGAAGGAAGGCATGCCCCTTCTCCGCTACCGCACACATGACATCTCCCGCCTCATCTATGAAAAGTGCTCCTGCGGTCGTACGCTTGTCCGCATGGAAAAGGTTCGCCGCCGCAGCGACGACATGCTTATCATCCGCGGCGTCAACCTCTTCCCGTCGCAGGTCGAAAGCGTCCTGCTCACCGTCAAAGGCGTCGAACCACACTATCAGCTGGTCGTTACCCGCACGAAGGCGATGGACGAATTGGAAATCAAAGTGGAAGTCCAGCCCGCCATGTTCCAAGACGCCGTCAAAGGCCTTGAACAGCTCCGCGCGGAAATCGGCAACCACATCAAACAAATCATCGGCCTCACCGCGAAGATCACGCTTGTCGAGCCTGGAACCATTGAACGCACCTCCGGCAAGGCCAAACGCGTCATCGACCTCCGCAATCAGAAATAACCTCACAACCTATTGGATTCCACTATGATCAAAGTCACCATCTGGAACGAATTCATCCACGAAAACACACAGGAAGCCGCCAAGAAAATGTATCCGGGCGGACTGCATCTCGCCATCGGCAAAGGCATCGCCTGCGATGACTTCTCCATCAAATACGCCACGCTCGAACAGGACGAAAACCACGGTCTCTCCGAAGAAGTTCTCGCCGACACGGATGTCCTCCTTTGGTGGGGCCATTGTGCGCATGACAAAGTGAAGGATGAAGTTGTGGATCGCGTCATGAGCAATGTGTGGAACGGCATGGGTCTTGTTTGCCTGCATTCCGCCCACATGTCAAAAGTCTTCCGCCGCCTCAACGGCACGTCCGGCAAGCTCATCTGGCGTGAAGCCAACGAACGCGAACGCATTTGGTGCGCCAATCCGGGCCATCCCATCGCGCAGGGCCTTCCCGAATCTTTCGTGCTCGACTACGAAGAGATGTACGGCGAGCCCTTCATGGTCGCTCCGGATGCGCAACCTATTTTCATTTCATGGTTTGAAGGCGGTAACGTCTTCCGCAGCGGCGTCACCCTCCAGCGCGGCAACGGACGCATCTTCTATTTCCGTCCAGGCCATGAAACCTTCCCGACGTATTACAACGCGAACGTCCTCAAGGTGATCTCCAACGCCGTCCGTTGGTGCGCCCCCACCGTCCGCTTCCCCTATCCGCCGACGCATCGTCCGAATGCGGACGAACAGATTTCGCCGAAAGTTCGTCAGACTTCCCCTGAAGCCTAAATGGACGCGCTTTCCATCATCAAACACTTCTATCCGGAAGACGATGACTTCCGGAAATTGTTGCTGTTGCATAGCAACCAAGTGAAGGATAAGGCGTTGCAAATCCTGTCCAATTGCGACTTGCAATTGGACAGGACCATTGTCGAAAACGGTGCTCTTCTGCATGACATCGGCATCGGCCGATGCCATGCGCCGTCCATTCTCTGCAACGGCACGGAGCCGTATCTCGCCCATGGAATCATCGGTGCGACGATGCTTCGTGAAATGGACGCCTCCCTTGAACCGTATGCGCGAATTTGCGAACGGCATACGGGCACGGGAATCACCGCCGCTGAAGTCGCCGCGCAAAACCTTCCCATACCAATCAAAGACTATCTTCCCGAAACGCCGGAAGAAAAACTGATCTGCCTGGCGGACAAATTCTTCTCAAAATCAGGCGACCTCCGCGAAAAAAGCCTTTCCGACATCCGCCGCTCCCTCTCCCGTTTCGGTGCCGACACCATCTCCCGCCTAGACGAGATGTGCGAATTGTTTTCTTTAGGGGAGGGTCCCGTTCCCGCGGGACCTTAGGGGAGGGGCCCGCTCCTGCGGGACCTTAGGGAGGTTAGTGGCTAGTCTAGAATCTCTTCCTGCAATAGTTTCTTTACATTATATAATAAAACTTCCTGTTTTTCTCTCCTAAGCCGCCACTTTTTTTCGTGGCGGCTTGATTTTATGACGAAATGCATTAAAGTATTTTAATTTCTGATACGCATGTGTCGGAAGTCTAGATATTTTTATATCTAAGTGTTTTTTTATTATAGTGGTGCCGTTGAAAAGCGGCGAAGGCAAAGGACTCAACCCCTAAAGTCAAAGGTAAAAACATGTGTGAATGCAAGTTGTCAGAAGGCGCGAAGGCGAAATTCGCCGAACTGGACGCCTTCATTGATGGTCTTGGCATCAATGTCAAAGACGATCGCAGACGTGGATATCTCATCCAAGTCTTGCACAAAGCCCAGGAGATTTTCGGTTATCTCCCGCGCGAAGTGCAGAAACACGTGGCGGACAAACTCGCCCTCACGGAAGCGCAGGTTTCCGGCGTTGTCAGCTTCTACAACTACTTCACAACCGAACCCAAAGGCAAATATATCATTGATATCTGCCTCGGTACGGCTTGCTATGTGAAAGGCTCCGAAACAGTTCTGAACGAACTCGAACGCGTTCTCAACATCAAGGCGGATTCCGCTCCCACGGCGGACGGCCTCTTCTCCATCAACGCCCTGCGTTGCGTCGGTTGCTGCGGTCTGGCGCCCGTGATGCGCGTCAACGGCAAAGTTTACGGTAACGTCACCCCCGCCATCGCTCGTTCAGTGGTGGAAGAAATCAAGGCCAAGGAGGCATAAGCATGAAAAAAATCACAAGCAAAGCTGACTTGATGGCCATGTACGACTCCGCGAAAGTCAAGCTGACGCTGCGCCTCGCGGGAGCCAAAACGGACTCCAAGAAGAAAGACATCCTCATCTGCGGCGATACCGGCTGCTTGGTCTCCAACAGTCAGGAAATCATCGCCAATCTGCGCGCCGAAGTGAAGGCCGCTGGTCTTGAAAACGACGTGAACGTCATCCAGACCGGTTGCTTCGGCTTCTGCGCCCAGGGCCCGATCGTCAAGATCATGCCGGACAACGTCTTCTACGTCAAAGTCAAACCCGAAGATGCTAAGGAAATCGTCCAGAAGCATATCGTTGAGCATAAGCTCGTCGACCGCTTGGTCTATGTCGAACCCACGCTGAAAGCCCAGATCACGGACAGCCAGCAGATGCCGTTCTACAAGAAGCAGCAGCGTATCGCCCTGCGCAACTGCGGCGTCATCGCCGAAGAGAACATTGAAGAATACATCGCGGCGGAAGGTTTCCAAGGCCTTGCCAAAGCTCTTACCGAAATGAAGCCTGCCGACGTCGTGCAGGAAGTTCTTGATTCCGGTATCTGCGGCCGTGGCGGCGCGGGATTCCCCACCGGTATGAAGTGGAAGATCGCGGCTGGCGTCCAGGCTGAAGAAAAGTACATCGTCTGCAACGCCGACGAAGGCGACCCCGGAGCGTTCATGGATCGTTCCATCATGGAAGGCGACCCCTGCTCCATCATCGAAGCCATGGCCATCGGCGGCTACGCCATCGGCGCCCAGAACGGCCTCGTCTATATCCGCGCGGAATACCCGCTCGCGGTCTCCCGTCTGCAGCTGGCCATCGACCAGGCTCGTGAGCTCGGCCTCCTCGGC
>JAEEGH010022582.1_pt1 | contig 12885 bp, 11 predicted proteins | sample 9134181 | NCBI WGS metagenome assembly JAEEGH01 (sample SAMN16246544, study PRJNA631951) | gut metagenome | biome: gut microbiome; feature: rumen; material: DP-attached | host: Bos | place: Iran: Karaj | collected 2018-10 | reverse complement strand
ATGAACCGGTTGTCGTGGATGACGCTCCCGATGCCGAGGAGCTTCCGCCCATTACCGGGGAAGTGGATTTTGAGGATGTCACCTTCGCCTATGAGGAAAACCTGAATGTGCTGGAGCATATGGATCTGCACGTTCGGGCAGGGGAAAGCATCGCCCTGGTCGGCCCCACCGGTGCAGGGAAAAGTACCGTCATCAATCTGCTGTGCCGTTTCTATAACCTGAACGGCGGACGGATCCTCCTGCAGGGTACAGACGGCAGGGAGCATGATATCAGCAGGGTTACGCTGCATTCCCTGCGCAGCCAGCTGGGCATCATGCTGCAGGACAGTTTTATCTTCTCCGGCACGCTGATGGACAATATCCGGTACGGCCGCCTGGACGCCACAGACACGGAAGTCATGGAAGCCGCCCGGCGCGTCCGAGCCGATGAGCTGATCCGGAAGATGCCCCAGGGGTACCAGACGGAAATTCGGGAACGCGGCGGCAATCTCAGCCAGGGTGAAAAGCAGCTGGTTGCCTTTGCCCGTACGCTGCTTTCCGATCCGGCTGTCCTGATTCTGGATGAGGCCACTTCCTCAATCGATACCCAGACGGAAAAACTGCTGCAGGAAGGCATACAGGAGATGCTCCGCGGACGGACCAGCATCATCGTTGCCCATCGCCTGAGCACCATCAAGAACTGTGACCGGATTCTGTATATCAGCGGAAAAGGAATCGCTGAAATGGGCAGCCATGAGGAACTGATGGCCAGGAAGGGACTGTATTATCAGCTGTACACTGCCCAGGTGCAGGAAAGCGTCGCATAAAAGCCATCATCAGGGAGGGATTGAATCATGTACCAGGTCAGGGGAAAATGGGCGCTCATTACCGGCGCTGCCCGCGGCATCGGGTATCTTACGGCAGGTTTCATGGCGCAGCAGGGCTGCAACCTGATCTTGCACAGCCGCAGTCTGGACCATACTGAGAAAGTACTGAAGGAAGTCCGTGACAGCGGCGTTTCCGCGTACGCGGTTGCGGCGGACCTGAATGATCCGGACAGCGTGAAGCGGATGCTTGCGGAAATCGACGCCCTTGGCGTACAGGTGGATATCGTGCTGAACAACGCCGGCCTGCAGGTCGCCTACCGCACCGATTATTTCGCCACGCCGGTGGAAGATTATGAAACCAGTTTCCTGGTCAACACCATCGCCCCGGCAATGATCTGCTATCATTTCCTGCCCGGGATGATTGCCCGGGGATCCGGCCGGATCCTGAACACCACCAGCGGCATCGCGCTGGATGTGTGCCAGGCGGGCTACTCTGCCAGCAAAGCGGCGCTGGATAAAATCACTGTCGACCTCGGATCAAAGGTGAACGGCACGGATGTGATGATCAACCTGACCGATCCCGGCTGGTGCCGGACCGATCTGGGCGGTCAGCATGCGCCGAATGCCCCGGAAAGCGCCATTCCCGGAATTGTGGTCGGCGTATTTGCCGATGACGGCCTTTCCGGCCGCTGCTTCGGTGCCCAGCGCTTTGCCGGTATGGATCTTGAAGATGCTGTTGCCCTGGCGGAAAGGGAATTCCCCGCTCCTTACTGATTCCTGAAAAGAGATGATACCATGCGGAAAAGCAATCTGATGAACATGACCGAAGGCAGGCCCATGCGGCTGCTCTTCGTGTTTGCGCTTCCGCTTTTGATCGGCAACCTGTTTCAGCAGGCTTACAATCTGGCGGATTCCATGATCGTCGGAAAACTGCTGGGCGCAAACTCCCTGGCCGCGGTCGGTGCCACCGGATCCATCTCGTTTCTCTTCTTCTCCGTCTGCAACGGAATCAGCAGCGGCGGCGGTATCATCACCGCCCAGTATTACGGAGCGAAGGATTATGACCAGGTAAAGCGGGCCATCGTAAACTCCGCCTACATTATGCTGTCCACATCCCTGGTCACCGGTGTTACCGCTTTCCTCATGGTTCCCACCGTGCTCGGATGGATGGGCACGCCGGCGGAAATCCTTCCGGATGCCATCACCTATATGCGCATGACCTCCGCCTCAGTTCCCCTGATTGCCATCTATAATTACGCTTCTTCCATGCAGCGCGCCCTGGGGGATTCCCGCACACCGCTGTATTTCCTGATCTTCTCCTGCTTCCTGAACGTCGGGCTGGATCTGCTGTTTGTAGGTTCTTTCGGCCTGGGTGTATTCGGCGCGGCACTGGCCACCATGCTGTCCCAGCTGCTGGCCGGCGTCGGATCCCTGCTCTATGCGATCCGTACGAATCCGTTCTTCCGGCTGAACAGGTCGTATCTTCCCTTCGACCGGAAAATCGCCAAAGGCGCTGTCCGGATGGGCCTGCCGCTTGCGCTGCAGTGGAGCCTGATCGCGGTTTCCACCACCGCCCTGCAGACCTTCACCAATTCCTTCGGCGCCAACGCCGTTGCTGCCTTTACCGCCACCAACAGGCTGGAGCAGCTGGTCCAGCAGCCCTTCGGTTCCCTGAGCATGGCCCTGTCCACCTATTCCAGCCAGAACTACGGCGCCAACCGGAAGGACCGGATCCGTGCCGGTTTCCGGGACAACCTGATGGCCACCGTTGCCCTGTCTGCCATGATGTTCCTGCTGATGCAGGTCTGGGGAGACAACCTGATCAGCCTGTTCGTCAACGAAACAGATGTCATTGCCCTGGGCGGCCGGGCACTGAAGATCACCAGTTTCTTCTATCTGTTCCTGGGAATCATCTATGCGACCCGCGGTGTCCTGAACGGCATCGGGGACGCGCTGTTTGCCTTTATCAACGGCTTTGTGGAAATTGCCGGACGGATCGGGCTGCCGGTCCTGCTGTCCATGATCCCCGGCGTCGGCGTCTGGGCCATCTGGTATACAGCAGGAATCACCTGGATGCTTGCCGGCCTTTCCTGTGTTCTCCGTTACCTTGCCTGGAGGCGGAAGAACGCCGTATCCCCTGCGTCAGCCTGAACACATCGGGCGATGCGTCCTGTTTTCTTTTGCATGAAATTTTATATTTCATAAGGGGGGTCTCATTATGAACCAGCTGAACCATCGTCAGGCAGCCGCAAGGCTTCAGGTCCTGAATCCCGACGGCACGCCCGCCGCCGGCCGGACTGTCCGCATCGACCAGGTTTCGCACCAGTTCCTTTTCGGCTGCGGCGCCTTTGACGCCGTGGACCTGATGAGAACGCAGGACGGGCAGAAGCATTCCTTCCTGCAGGAACGCATGGACAAATGGCTGAAACTCTTCAACTACGGCACTCTGCCCTTCTACTGGGGCAGATATGAACCCGTGGAAGGAAAGACCGTTTTTCCCGAGACCATGGCTGCGGCCCGGTGGCTGCGGGAAAAAGGCGTGCAGGTCAAGGGGCATCCGCTCTGCTGGCATACCGCCTGTGCGCCGTGGCTCATGCAGTACTCCAATGAGGAAATCCTCCGCCGCCAGCTGGAAAGAATCCGGCGGGATGTCAGTGCTTTCAGGGGCATCATCGGCCTGTGGGACGTCATCAATGAAGTGGTTATCATGCCGGTGTTTGACAAGTATGACAATGCCATCACCCGTATCTGCAAGGAACTGGGCCGTGTCCCGCTGGTAAAGGAAGTATTTGCCGCCGCGAAGGAAACCGACCCGGACGCTGTGCTGCTGATCAATGACTTCAACACCAGCAAGGCATATGAGCACCTGATCGAGGATCTGCTGGAAGCAGGCGTACCCATCAGCGCCATCGGCATCCAGAGCCACCAGCATCAGGGATACTGGGGCCTGGAAAAGCTGAATGACGTACTGGAACGTTATTCCCGCTTTAACCTGCCCATTCACTTTACAGAAAACACCCTGATTTCCGGGGAAATCATGCCCGCCCACATCGTTGACCTGAATGACTGGCAGGTGGACGAATGGCCGAGCACGCCTGAAGGAGAAGACCGGCAGGCCAGGGAGATCAGTGAAATGTATACCGTCCTGTTCAGCCATCCCCTGGTGGAAGCCATCACCACCTGGGACTTCAATGACGGCTGCTGGCTGAAAGCGCCTTCCGGCTTTGTCCGCCAGGACAACAGTGAAAAGCCGTCTTACCACGCGCTGAACGGCCTGATCCACGGAGACTGGGAAACCCATGAAACCCTGACGGCTGATGGAGATGGTTATATCTCATTCTCCGGTTTCAAGGGGAACTATACCGCGCAGACTGATGCCGGAAAAGCTGAATTCACGCTGGACAGGGACCTGAACGGTCAGCTTACCCTGCGTCTGTGAAAGGGAACTGGAATGCAATGAACACCGGCCTCTCTGAAATCCGTATCAATCAGGAAGGCTACGCGGCAGGCCTTCCTGTTTCCGCTGCCGTCCTGGCAACAGGGCCCGTCACCCTGAAAAACGCCGCCGGGGAAACCCTCCGCGTATTCTCTTTTGATCCGCCCCGGACGGATCCCGCTTCCGGGGATCAGGTCACGCTGCTGGACCTTGGCCTTCTGGAACCGGGAGACTATGAACTCGGAAACGAATCCGGCTTCCGTCGTCTCACGGTCCGTCCCGGCATCTGGGACAGGGTGACGCATGCGCTGATCAAGGGCCTGTACTATCAGCGCTGCGGCTGCGACCTCAGTCCCGTTCACGCGGGGCCTTACGCCCATCCCGCCTGTCATACCGCCCCGGCCCTGGACTGGGAGGACCGCAGCGTCCGGCGCAGGATCACCGGCGGCTGGCATGACGCGGGAGATTATGGCAAATATGTCGGTCCCGGCGCGGTTACCGTCGCGCATCTGCTGTACGCATGGAAGCTGTTCCCCCAGGGCTGCTCCGGTCCGCTGAACATCCCGGAGTCCGGAAACGGCCTGCCGGATATCCTGAATGAAGCACGGTATGAACTGGACTGGATCCTGCAGATGCAGCGTTCCGACGGTGCCTTCCGCCACAAGCTGACCAAGGCGCTTTTCGCCCCGTTCATCATGCCCCAGGACGATCATGAGCCCGAATACCTGATGCCGCTTTCCTTCTGCGCCACAGGAGACGCCTGCGCCTGCCTCGCGCTGGCATCCCGGGTATACCGGCCCTTTGACGAAGCCTTTGCCAACCGGATGCTGCTTTCCGCCCGGCGTGCCTGGGACTGGCTGCAGGCGCATCCTGACTTTATCCCCTTCATGAATCCGGAAGGCGTACGCACCGGATGGTACAGGGGCCACGGTGATTCAGACGACCGGTTCTGGGCCGCCTGCGAACTGTTTGCCGCCACCGGGGAAAAACAGTATCAGGAAGCCGCTGAAAAGCTGTTCCTGGCCGGTCAGCAGCTGACGCAGTTCGGCTGGGCTGACGTGGCCGGCCTGGGAGCACTCTGCTGCATATTTGACCTGAAGGAAAACGCGGGAGACGTGCTTGGAATGCAGCTTCGCGGTGAGCTCCTCCGGCAGAGCGAAGAAGCCCTCACGCTTTCGAGCGCTTCCGGTTACGGTACAGGCCTGGCGCCGGACCGGTATGTCTGGGGAAGCATCCTGCCCGTCATGGGCGGTGCCATGGCAATGATTATGAACACACTGCTGACCGGACGGCAGGATATGCGGAACGCCGCCCTCCTCCAGTGGCATTACGCGCTGGGGCTGAACGCGCTGGATCTCTGCTTTGTCACAGGTTTCGGGGAGCGGTCTGTCCTGCATCCCCATCACCGTCCCTCCGCGGCGGATGGAATCGAAGCACCGGTTCCCGGGCTGATTTCAGGCGGTCCCAACAACAAGATCTGTTTCCCCCAGACAAAGGAAAAGCTGGGAGAAGATATTCCCCCGGCCAAATACTTCCTGGATGAAACGCCCTCCGCGGATACCAATGAGATCGCCATTTACTGGAATTCTCCCGCCGTCTTTGTCGGCGCGTATTTCAACGCGCTGTCCCGCAGCTGACAGTAAAGCCGCATCCCTGCCCCGAAAAACCGGACGCCCGGCGGACCGATGTCCGTCAGGCGTTCATTTCTTTCTCAAATTTTTTCCGGAAATGATCCGACAGGAATTCCCGTTCTTCCTCCATCGTCACAGCCAGGCCTTCCATCGCGGTCGCTCCGGCATTGTCATAGACGGTGGATTTCTTTGCGTGCTCATAAAAAATGATGTTTTCCAGGCTGTAGACCGGTTCCTCGTCAAAAGCCCTCGCAAGCTTCACAGCCATGCGCAGGTTTTCCTCCGCTTTTTCCTCCTCACCGGCCATATCCCGGCCCATCGCCATCACCAGGTAATGCAGGCTGATCATTTTGTCCAGGTAGCTTTTCCTGTCCGGATCCGCCTTCAGGCTTTTCAGGTAGTCCAGTGTCCATTCCGCCGACCGGACAACCATATGTGCGTTTCCGGTTCTTTTGTAATAGTTGATATACCCGCTCATGACGGTAATCTTTGCGCCGATCAGGTTGATAAATGCCCGTTCCGTATATCCGATGCCTTCCTCCGGCTTCTTTTCGTTCTCGGTCAGGATCAGGCCGATCTCCGCGTCGTTATTGCCGCACAGGTTGTTTTTCTTGTATTCCTCAATGGCCCTTTTATAATCCTTCAGCGTGGAATAGCACTGGGCGATTTCGTTCCGGAGCAGCAGTTCATTGATGGCCGGGTCCGTGTTCTGTGAAATCAGCCCGATGGCGTGGCGGAACAGCTCCACCGCTTTCCTCAGTTCCGCGTCCTTCCGGTATACGATTCCGATCTGCATATAGCACTGCGCGGCGCCCAGTACGATCCTGAAGTGATTGGGAAACTTCATCAGCGCCCTGTCATACTCCGCCGCGACCTGTTCAATCGTACCTTTCTTGTCCAGGGCCCTGATCCGGTCCGCTTCCGTATCCGCGTCTCCCCCGCCCATTGAAAAACCGATCATTGCATCCACGGACACCCGAAATATTTCTGCGAGTCCCATGAGGTACGGGAGAGCCGGCTCAGACGTACCTCGCTCCCATTTGGATACTGTTCCCAGCGTGATGTTAAGCCGTTCCGCAAGCTGCTCCTGCGTAAGGCCCATCCGTTTCCGAAAACTGCGGATATTCTGTGCCAGAATGCTTTCCATGTATGTCCTCCGTTCACCGTCCGGTTCATTTTGCTTTCGTTCATCGGGATTGTGTACTGCATCATGATCACTCCTCCTTTTCGGCGTTCCGGAAGCCGTATCGCCTGTTCTGTGATCATCATACCCGGTCCCTGTGGATCATTGAACACCCAGTTCGTATAATCTGTCAAATTATTTTTCTACATTTCGTAGAATTTCATCCCATAAAAGAACCCTTGCCGGCGAACCGTGCAAGGGTTAATCATCTATTATTCAAATCGCTTATCGCTTCCGCTCCGGAAGAACTGCCGCGTCCTGTACTGCCTTTGCCGCTCCGGATCAACCAATGCTGCCACAAGCGCCTCCGGCTGTCACTGCGCAGCCGCGTACGGGTTTCCTGTCACCTTTTTGGGTTCCTGCCTTTCTCCTCTCACCCCCTGTTTATCTTCATCGTTCTCTTATTTCTCTCTTGCTGGCTACATTATTACACAAGTTATTTCGTTTGTCAACACTTTTTTAACAATTTTGTAAAAATATTTTTTATTTTGTCATTTTTCTGTTTCCGGCATATATTTCCTGCTCAGATCCTTCACCACTTCGCCTGCAATAATCAGGCCTGCGACCGCCGGCACAAACGCTGTGGAGCCGGGAATATCGCGCCTTACGGTACACTTCCGGGTGTCCGGCGGACAGATGCAGTGCTGCCGGCAGCTGATGGACGGGTCTTCCGGCGGCCGGACCGGGATTTCCTTCGAGTAGACCACCTTCAGGTGTTTGATCCCTCTCTTCCGGCACTCGGTACGCATGACCCGGGCCAGCGGGCACACGGAAGTCTGGTAAATGTCCGCCACGCGGAAGGCCGTCGGATCCAGTTTGTTTCCGGCGCCCATGGCGCAGATAATGGGCGTGCCGGCTGCGTTTGCCTTCTCCACCAGCGCCAGCTTCCCCTTCACCGTATCAATGGCGTCCACCACATAGTCATACTGGGTAAAATCAAATTCGTCCTCCGTCTCCGGCAGGAAGAATGTTTTGTAAACCGTTACCCGGCAGTCCGGGTTGATATCGCGGATCCGTTCCGCCGCCACCTCCACTTTATACCTGCCCACCGTGCTGCGGGTGGCGTGCAGCTGCCGGTTCAGGTTGGTCAGGCAGACCTTGTCGTCATCAATCAGATCCAGCGCGCCGATACCGGACCGGGCCAGGGCTTCCACGGTGTAACCGCCCACCCCGCCGATGCCGAAAACTGCCACCCGGCATTCCGCCAGGTGAGCCATGGCATCCGGCCCCAGCAGCAGCTGCGTTCTGGAAAACTGGTTCAACATACATCCTGCTCCGTTTCGTCTCAGATTCGACCCATTATCTCATGTTCACTTTCTGATTTCAATATCACAAAAAAAGCCAAAAAATAACAAAAGATTTGTCCGTACTGCTTTACCTGTAGTCCCTCTTCCTGTATAATAGTTACATACTTCAGCACAAAAGGAGGGCACTGTCGTGAGTGAGCAACGCAGGCCTCTGGTCTCCCATATTTTTACCGCGGATCCTTCCGCCCATGTCTTTAACGGAAAGATCTATGTTTACCCTTCCCATGATATCCCCCACGATGGTGAGGATAATGACGACGGTGATGAGTACCTCATGGAAGACTACCACATCCTGTCCATGGATAATCCCGACGCACCCTGCGTGGATCATGGCTGTGCACTCCATATGAAAGACGTCCCCTGGGTCAGCAAACAGATGTGGGCGCCGGACGCCGCCTGCAAGGACGGAAAATATTATCTTTATTTCCCTGCCCGGGACAAGGACGGCATCTTCCGCCTCGGCGTCGCGGTTTCTGATGATCCCGCCGGTCCCTTCATTCCGGAAAACAATTACATTCCCGGCAGCTACAGCATCGATCCCGCCGTGCTCACAGATGACGACGGCCGTGCTTATATCTACTACGGCGGCCTGTGGGGCGGCCAGCTGGAAATGTGGCAGAGCGGCAGCTTCGATCCGGACGCTCACCGTCCGGAGGGGGAAGAACCCGCCATCGGCCCCATGTTCGCAGAACTGGATGCCGATATGAAACACTTTAAAACCGAACCGAAGCACCTGCAGATTCTCGATGAGAACGGCAATCCCATCACCGCCGGTGATGAAGACCGCCGCTACTTCGAAGGTCCCTGGATGCATAAATTCAACGGAAAATATTACCTCTCCTATTCCACCGGCACCACCCATTATCTGGTGTATGCCGAGGGCGACCGGCCGGACGGCCCCTTCACCTACAAAGGCCGCATCATGGAGCCGGTGCTTGGCTGGACCACCCATCATTCCATCGTGGAGTATCAGGGAAAATGGTATCTGTTCTATCACGACTGTGAACTGTCCAACGGCATTAACCACCGCCGCTGCGTCAAGTTTACCGAATTGACCATTCATGAGGACGGTACCATCGAAACCATCCGTCCTTACGATTAACAATGTCTGTCCGTCTTTTCGCCGCCCTGGTTCGCAGGGCGGCCCTTCTCTTGTCTGTCCTGATACTGATCACCTGCGCCAAAGGAGAGGAAATCAATATGAACACGGTACCGGTCACGCTGCAGAAATCCCTGAAAAAAGCAGAAGAAAACAACCCGCTCTATACCCAGCGCTTCGGTGCCGATCCGGGCGTCATGGAATATAACGGCCGGCTGTACGTGTACATGACTGATGATATTCTCGAATACGACACAGCCGGTAAAGTCAGGGAAAACACCTACAGCAAGATCCGCTCCATCAACTGCATTTCTTCGGATGATCTGGTGAACTGGACCGATCACGGCCGGATCCGGGTGGCCGGTCCCGGCGGAGTCGCCCGCTGGGCAAACAACTCCTGGGCCCCCTGCGCTGCCCACAAGAATATTGACGGCCAGGAAAAGTTTTTTCTGTATTTCTGCAACGGCGGAAACGGCATCGGCGTCCTGTCTGCGGACAGCCCGACCGGTCCCTGGCGGGATGAGCGGGGCGGACTGCTGATCTCCCGCGGGGTGAAAAACTGTGCCGATGTAACCTGGCTGTTCGATCCTGCCGTGATGGTGGATGAGGACGGCACCGGCTATCTTGCCTTCGGCGGCGGCGTACCGGGAGATCAGTTCGAAGCGCCCGGCACCGCGCGGATTGTCCGTCTGGGAGAAGATATGATCAGCCTGGCCGGAGATCCTGTCCGGTTGGATGTGCCGTGGCTCTTTGAGGATTCCGGTATCAACCGGATCGGCGGCCAGTATGTCTATTCCTACTGCTCCAACTTCAAAACTGCCGGAAACAGCCTGAAGCTCACAGACGGCGCAATCCAGTATATGACCTCGGATAATCCGCTGGGGCCCTATACCTACCGCGGTGAACTGTTCCCCAACGAAGGGCATTTCTTCGGCCTGTACGGCAACAACCACCATTCCATCGCCAGCCTGAATGGCGAATGGTATCTGTTCTATCACAACCGGCCTGTGGAAAAAGCCATGGGCGTCACCGGCAACTACCGGAGCCCCCAGGCGGACCGGATCCTCTTCGGCGAAGACGGCCAGCCGCTGCAGGTCAGGGGAACCATGAAAGGCCTTGATCAGCTGAAGCCGCTCAACCCCTATAAAACGGTTTCCGCCGCCACCATGTCCCATCAGGCAGGCATCACGGTGGAAGGCGCCAACGGCCAGTCCTGGATCTGCGGGGATACCGGCAGCTGGATCCGGATTTCCGGAGTGGATTTCGGCACCGGCGCTTCCACGCTGGCTGTCACCGCCATGGCACCGACCGACTGTACGCTCTACGCAGTCCTGGATAATCCGGAAGGGCCCGTGGTTTCAGAAATCCGTATTGAGCTTTCGGCAGAGGTCAAACCGACAGTCTTCCGGGCTCCGATTACCGCGGAGGGAATTCATGATCTGTATCTGATCACAGACGGAAATATGAAGCTCTACTCCTGGCTGATAAAAGAATAATGGCACCGGCAGGCATCAACCCGCGGCAGTCGCCGCGGGCTTGCTTTTTCTCCTGCCGTTCCATATAGGAAAAAAGGGAAGAAAAGTCGAATATGATACGTGGAATACACGGTGTGCTTCTGCACAACGATATTTACGGAGGAAAAACATGGAGTATAAAAGATTCGGAGATACTTACCTTGTCAGAATAGATGTGGGAGAAGAAATTGTTGAACAGCTCAAGGCCCTTTGCAGGGATGAAAATATCCGCCTGGCGCAGGTGGACGCGCTGGGTGCGGCAAAACAGGCGGTAATCGGCGTATATGACCTGGCGGAGCAGGCATACCACCGGGAAGACCTGAACGAGTTCATGGAAATCGCCGGCCTGACCGGAAGCGTGACACGGATGAACGGAGAAGTGTATCCGCATCTGCACGTTACCCTGGCCGGACAGGATAACGCGGTGCATGCCGGACATGTCATCGGGCTAGTTGTCGGCGCTACCTGCGAGATGTTTGTCCGGGTACTGGATGGCGAAGTGAACCGGGCCCGGGATGAAAGCCTCGGCATCAACACTATCCGGTTCTGATGCTGCGCCGCTTTGGAATCAACGGGCTGATACAGGGAGAAATATATGATCGTATTAAACGTTACCTACAAGTGCAAGCCCGGGATGAGGGAATCATTCCTGGAAATGATCATGGCTGAAGGAATTGATACCGCCTGCCGCGCTGAAGCCGGAAACAGGAAGTATGACTATTATCTTCCCGTGGATGACAGTGATGACCTGCTTTTGCTTGAAAAATGGGCTGACGCGGATGCGTTTTCCGCCCATGGCAGGCAGCCGCATTATGCCAGGCTGAAGGAAATAAAAGCAGAATTCGTATCTGATACAGTGATCGAGAAATTCGAATCCCGGGAATGAGATGGCTGGCCGGTTGCTGCCGGGATAGCAATCCGGGTACAGGGAGGAACAGGGTTGGTCATTTATTTTGCGCCGATGGAAGGCATTACGGACGGAATACTCCGGCAGACCCACAACAGGATCTTCGGTGGAATTGATGTTTACTGCCTGCCGTTTCACAAGCTGACCCAGTCCCTGTCGCTGCTGACCCGGGAGATCCGGGATGTTTCTCCGGAAGAGAATGAGGGCCTGACGGTGCTGCCCCAGGCGCTGACGCGGGATCCCGGCCAGCTGGCCGACTGGCTGGATTTTATCAGCGAATGCGGCTATGCCGCCGCCGACCTGAACCTCGGCTGCCCGTCCCCGACCGTAACAAAACGGGGCCGCGGCAGCGGTCTGCTGCAGGACCCCGTTTATCTGAGATATTTTTTTGACCGGGTATTCTCGAACACGCTGCCCGTATCGCTCTCCGTGAAAACCCGGATCGGGTATGAAAGCGCGGAAGAATGGCCGCGGATTCTGGACCTGCTTGCGGATTATCCCCTCGCCCATGTGGCAGTCCACGTCCGGACGACAAAGGAGCAGTATACCGGGAGCACCCATCCGGAAGCGTTTAAGCTTGCTCTGGAAAAGCTTCCCCATCCGGTCTTCAACGGCGACCTGCGGACCGTGGAGGACGTGAACGCCCTCGTCAGGCGCTGTCCCGCCGCGCAAGCCGTGATGATCGGCCGGGGCCTGATGGCGGATCCTGCCCTCGCAAGGGAAATCCGGGGCGGCGCGCCGGCAAGCCGGGAGGAGCTGGCAGCCTGGTATGCCGCGTTATATGAAGGCTGGAACAGCCGTTTCGGCGGAACCGTCGCCCTGGGCCGGATCAAAAAGCTGATGGAATGGCCGTCAGAGGGCGATATCCGGAAGAAACGGCTCCTGCGCCGCGCGTCGGATATCGGCAGCTGCATCCGTGCCGTTCTCGGGGAACGATAGGGACTATGTCAGTTGATCTTCACTTCGTTCGCCGCCGAGACCACATATTTGGCTTCGAGCGTA
>JAEEGH010022581.1_pt1 | contig 12885 bp, 9 predicted proteins | sample 9134181 | NCBI WGS metagenome assembly JAEEGH01 (sample SAMN16246544, study PRJNA631951) | gut metagenome | biome: gut microbiome; feature: rumen; material: DP-attached | host: Bos | place: Iran: Karaj | collected 2018-10 | reverse complement strand
AAACTCGATTGGTGTGGTGCCCGACCGCTCACACTCCGCGAACTCATCATGAAAAGCAACTTCGAAACCATGATGAAGTATATCGTCGCTTTTGACAAGAAAATGACCAACCAAGCCTCCCACTTTTATCGTGCTTGCGAGTGCATCCGAGACATGAAAGTGAAATACGACGAACGCTACTTTTTGGCAGAAAACAATGATGGTGCCCCTTTCATCATGGCCTTGGAAGGGTCGTTTTGGCACCATTGTTTGGGCAGTCCTGTCATGAGAGCAAAAGGCCTTTGTTGCTCCGATACGCAGTTGGCCGCCCAATGTCTTTGGCATTTGACCTTCTATGGCTATACGCCCAAAGAGCAAAAAGAAAAGTTCGACCGTGAGAATGAAGAGTTGGAAAAAGAAATGCGGAACGATGAGTTGTGTTTGTGCGACGACATCTATACTGACGAGGAAATCAAGGAGTTTGCTTTGAGCGGCTTGTCAAAAGTCAGGGATGAAGTGTTGGAAAGGCTGTTCACTCCGGAAGAAATCGTCGAAATCAAAAAACGCCGCAAGGCTCATGTCGACGCTGAAAACGCAAGGAGGGATGCTGCCGATGAGGAGGAAAGGAAACAATTGGAGCAAGAGGCAGCATTGAAGTTGGAATTGAAAAAGAAAGCCGAGGAAGAGAAGCGGAGGGAGTGGTATCGCGAACGGAGGAGAATTAGGCGGAATAAACATAAATAGATGCAAAAAAGGGAGCCTCGAAGACTATATCAGGAACGAAGCGTATAAGCTTTGCAGCGATGAGGAAATCAAACAAATAACAAATGCTTTTAGAAAAAACTCCCTAACACAAACTCCTCGAAGTTATCAGGGGTAATCACCTTAAACTTCGCATCGGGATAGGCTTCGGCAAAATGTTTCGGGACTATGACTTTTTTCTTGGGGTTGTATTTGAACTCGAAAGCGGAAAGGATGCCGTCACTATCCTCCACATAGTCAATCTCTTTTTGTTCGTGGGTACGCCAGAAATAACGATTGCACCACAACCGATTGTATGCTGTGAATTTAATCCTCTCGCTGATAGCAAAATTCTCCCACAAAGCACCGCTGTCGGTACGCAATTCCATTTGTGAGAAGTTGGAGATGAGAGCGTTGCGGATGCCGTTGTCGTAAAAGTAGATTTTGCGGTTGTTCTTCAACTCGTGGCGCAGATTACGGTTGAGCGACGGCAAACGGAAGATGATGTAGCACTTTTCCAACACATCAATGTAAGACTCCACAGTCTTCACATCGATGCCTACGGTGGAAGCCAACTCCGAATAACTGACTTGGTCGCCCACCTGAAAGGCAATGGCTTGAAGCAAGGTCAGCAGTTTGTCGCTTTTCTTGATATTCCCCATGGCAAGCACATCTTTATACATGTAGCTATCGGCAATCATCTTCAGCACATTGCGTTCGTTGCCTGTCGAGGTCACCACTTCGGGATAGTACCCATAAACCAACCTGTGTGTCAGAAGGCGTTTCTCGGTGAGCAATCCGTGGTGAGCCACCATTTCGGCGAACGAGAGCGGATAAAGCTGGTATTCCCATTTGCGTCCGGTCAACGGCTCGTTCAATCGGTTGGCAAGCTCGAAGGCCGAACTGCCTGTAGCCACCAATTGGACGTCTTTCATCTGGTCGGTGACGACTTTCATGCGAAGCCCGCTATCTTTGATGCGCTGTGCTTCATCAATAACTATTACCTTTCTGTCGCCCAATAACATTCTCATCCTTTGTGCAGTCATGTTTTCCATCATGCCTTGCACATCTACATCGTCGCCCGAAAGCCAAAGCGCATCTTGTTCTGAAGGGAAGATTTCTGCCAACAAACTGGTCTTTCCGGTCTGGCGGCTACCCATCAGGACAATGGCTTTCCCTTTGAACATTTGGTTCTTAATCTGTTCCTTCAATATACGTTGTATCATAGCTTGGTGGATTAATCGCGACAAAAATACGAAACTATTTTGACATATTCCACAAATTTTGCAAAATTCATGGATTGTATTCCACGATTTTGGAAAAATTCATGGATTGTATTCCACGATTTTGAAAAACTATAATGGATAATTTTCATTTTTTAAAAGAGGTAACGAAAGATATAGAGCCCGAAGGATTTGCTGTTTCTTCTGTTCCAGCCGATGGGCGACAAGTCGCCTTCAATCCTGTAGTATTCACTCTTTTTTGTACTTTTGCAGCATATTCTTTGAAAATTCACAAGAACGCCTTCATCCCTAAAAATCACAAAACCATCAACTTAAACAAACAACATATTACGAGCGACGCAAAAACAAAGTACACGCTGTTAGGGCTGATAGTCATCCTGATTTGGGCCACCTCGGCCTCCATAGTCAAGCAGATGGTCATCTTCTCCAACAACAACTACCTCACCGACATCGTGGTCTATAATGCCTTGGCATTCTTGGTGTTGCTTCCCATAGTGCTCAAAAGGGGTGAATTTAAGGTTCTGAAGGACAGGAAGGTGTTCAAGGCATTGATTCCCGCTGTGCTGTGCAACGGCTTTTACGATTTGTTCATCACCTCGGCAGAAGGCGTGGCAGACCGCATCCAATACGCCCAAATCGGCAACTACCTATGGCCCATGCTCATCGTTCTACTTCTCGGCATCAAGAAGAGAAATCCCTCCAAGGCAGGCATCTTCTCCTCTTTGGTAGGTTTCTTAGCCGTGCTGGTGTTGTTTGTCCCCGAAGTCATGGGCGGTGGTACTATGAACAGCAAGGATGTTTGGGCACTTTTGCTGGGTGTCGCGGCCGCTTTCCTATGGGCGAGTTACTCTGTGATACTCGGCACCCATGTAACTTTGCAGCCATTCTGAAAGAGACGTGTGGCCAAGTAGGCTGACGGTTCACCTTGACAAATTAGAAGTGCTAACACCTGTTCTTGAATTGCTTGAGGTCAAGGGGCTTTCTTTCGGCGAATCGAATTTTGGCCTTATAGCTGAATTGCTGTAATACAACTTGGTTTTTATCTATTCTAAAAGTAAAATAAGTGTTTGATTCTCAAACACTTATTTTACTCGCGGAGAGAAAGGGATTCGAACCCTTGGAACGCAAAGCGTTCAACGGTTTTCGAGACCGCCCCGATCGACCACTCCGGCATCTCTCCTTACTACCTTAGACAGATAGGGTCTTTCATTATAAAAGCGACAAACTGTCGCCCCTTGCGGAGACAGAGGGATTCGAACCCCCGAAGCCTTTCGGCTTAACGGTTTTCAAGACCGCCGCTATCGACCACTCAGCCATATCTCCGCTGCAAAAGTACAACATTTTTCGTTAGGTTGAGTTTTTTCCCGAAAAAAAACTTTTTTCCGTCGAAAACCTCTATCTTTGCAAAACTGAAAAAGACTGCAATTTGATGAAAACCTTGCGCATTATTCCCGTCTTGTTTTTGCTCTGGATGGCACTGCTTTGTGCCTGCTCAAGGCAGGATTCGGCTTTTACTGAGCAAAATGCGCCTCGCCATTTCCATGAGCTGAAGGCCGTGGAGACCTTGTTGGAAACTGATCCCGTCAAGGCAAAGGACAGCGTGTGCGGTTTGGTGGTGACTGCCATGGATGAGCCTTTTACGCCCTTGGATTCCGTCGAGTTGCACTTGCGGATCGTGCAGATGCAATACAAAAACCGCTGTCTGACGGAGGAGAGCCCCGACTTGGCACCAGTGATTGCCTTCTACGATAGCCTTGCCGTCTTGTTTCCCGATGATGCCGATTTGCAATATCTCCGGGCCAATGCCTATTATTATAAAGGTGTGCAATGCACCTTCGCCAATGAGGATGTGTCCGCTTTCAAAAACTACCTGATGGCATTAGATGTGATGCAGCAGCAAGAGGAGTGGAAAAATCCGTATGCAAAACGCTTTATCGCTCTGACATACACTCGTTTGTCGGAGATTCTCTATCGCTATGGTATCCATGAAGCTGCATTCGAGTTGTGCCAAAAAGCCGCGTCGTTTTATGAGAGCGAATCCGAGAAGGCTGCAATGATGCGCTTCGAGGCGGCCATCTGTCAGTCACAAAAACAATACGACAAGGCTTTCGCTCTTTTTCAGGAGGCGGACGAGAAGGCTCCGGCAGGTGATGACTTTATGCAACTGGCCATGGGTGTGAAATTCTTTGAGATTCGGCAATATGATTCGGCGTTTCCGCATTTGGAACGTGCTTTTTTGAAAGGAGACCGATTCGCTCGCATGGATGCTGCGGCCAAATTGGCTGAAATTTGCCGTGACAGGGGATGGGCCGACGAAGAGCTGTCGTACACCCGATTTTATGTTGAAAGCTCGATGATGGAAACCCGAATGGCTTCGCGCAAGATGGAAATCGAATACCTGTACGGTGAGTTCAACCGCCCGAAGCCGGTCGATGCGACAACGCAAAAGGATAAAGGCTTCTCTTCCTGGATGCTTTCGCTGTTTCTGCTGTTGGTGATGGCTTTTTTGGCTTACATTATTGTCCGTAACCGTAGGCGTATCAGTCATATAGAGAACAAGATTACGACCATAGTGCAGAAGCACGAACAAGAAAACGCGGATAAAGACCATGAGATTGAGCAGATGTCGCAGGCTTTGGACGATACCCTCGCACAGCTGAATGTCCAGCATGTCGGTTTTGATGAGGCATGGCAAACCTTTTCGACAGCAGCGGTCGTAAACAAGATCAGACATTCCGTTGAGGGCAAGGACATTATGATTAAAAGCGTGGGCCTGTATCCCAAACTGAAGCTGAAAGAAATGGACTATATCACCCTCGTGCAGGAAGTCAACAGGTGTTTCCCCGATTTCTCGTCACGTTTCCTGAAAGATTTTCCTGAACTGAATGTGTCGGATTTGCGCCATAGCTGTTTGGGCTTGTTGGGCATGAATGATGCTGAAATTGCTGTGCTGGAAGGCATCTCTTACAGTGGTGCCAACCGCCGCACCAACAAGATTTTGACGGCAATGGGAATGGGCGATACCCTTGAACAGGCGATGTTGACTTACTTGAAAAAGTTGTGTAAGTAGTTTAAAAACAGTTTTTTATATTGATTTTGTTGATACTTGTTGAGAAATGAGATAAGAAAAAAAGATGAATTTGAAAAACCTATGTATATTTTTGCTTCGTCAAAATAAATAAACGCCATGAATACATCAATTACTATTACGAAGAAGGCCCTTGTGACCTTGATGCTGTTGCTGGTAGCATTTACCGGCAATGCCCAAACGAAAAAACTGAAATCTTATCTTTCGTCGACAACCTATTGCGTCCCGGGCATGACGCCATACGTGGAAAACGCCATTGCTTTCGATTGTCGTACAGCAGTTTACAAACAGTTTGAACCCGGCAAATTCAAGGCAACGGTGGAAGTCGTGACTATTTTCAGAAAAGGTGAAGAATCCGTGTTCTCCAAAGTGGCTGTCGACAGCCCAGTGGTGACCGACACCACCAACCTTGACGGCGCTTTCATCGACCAGCAGCGCTTCTCTCTGACCAACGGTGAGTATCAGATGGAAATCTGCATCACCGACTTGAACAGCGGCGATGTGTTGCCGCCCACAACGGTCACCGTGGAGGTCAACTATCCTGAAAACGTGCCAGCCATTTCCGACATCTTGCTGTTCGATTCCTATGCGAAGGCGGAAAAACCTTCGATGTGTACCAAGAGCGGCTATGATTTCCTGCCTCGCGTGTATCCTTTCTATGGTGCCAACGAGGACAAACTGCATTTCTATGTCGAGATGTACAACAGCGACAAACTGTACGACGAAGGCAAGTTCCTGGTCAAGTACTATATCGAGACGGTCGAGTCTTCGAACCAGATGCAGAACTTTACCTACAACAAACGTTTTGATGTCAATAAAGTGAATGTGTTGCTCAACACCATCGATATCAAGGACTTGCCGTCGGGCAACTATTACCTCGTCATCGAGATGCACGACCGTAGCAATACCTTGATTTGTTCGAAAAGCTGGTTCTTCCAACGCAGCAACCCGAGTGTGAGTTTTGATATGGAAGACATTGGAGCCGTTAGCATCGCCAACACTTTCGTCAGCAACATCACCGAAGTTGACACGCTGCGTAAGTACATCCGCTATCTCGACCCGATTTGCACCGAGATTGAACGCAACTATTCAACGAGTTTGGTGAAGACCGATGACATAAAGACCATGCAGCAGTTCCTCTTCAATTTCTGGAGCAAACGCTCTCCGATGAATCCCAAGCAAGCCTTTGAGGATTATGTGGCTGCCGTGCGTCGTGTCAACATGTCGTTTGGCACTACAGGCTTCCCGGGCTATCGCAGCGACCGTGGCTATGTGTTTCTGAAATATGGTCAGCCTGACAAGATTATGGAAGTGCCCGACGAGCCCGCCGCCCATCCCTACGAGATTTGGCACTATTATCAGGTGGCCAATCAGCGCGACAAGAAATTCGTCTTCATGGCCCCCGACCGCTCATCCAACGATTACCAGTTGATTCATTCCAACATGGTCGGTGAAATCAACAACCCACGCTGGCCAATGGAAATCTACAGCCTTGTCTATGGCCAAGGCTACGACCAGGGTGTCGACCAAACCGAATACGAGAGGGGCTGGGGCTCACATGCCGTCGACCTTTACAACAATCCGAGATAAACCATGAAAAAAATCGGATTTCATGTCGTGAAGTCGTGGGTGGCTTTCTTGTCCATCCATCCGTACTGGCTTCTCTATCTGAAGTCCGATGTCTATTTCTTTTTGGTGTATCATCTGTTGCGCTATCGTCGTAAGGTGGTCAGACAGAATCTGTTGCAGTCTTTTCCCGATAAGGGTGAAAAGGAGATAAAGGCGATAGAAAAGCGTTTCTACCAAAATCTCTGCGACTTGTTTGTGGAAGCCCCGAAAATGCTGCGCATGAAGGTCAACGGCTATAAAAATCGCATTACTTACACCAATCCCGAGTTGGTAAAACGCCTTTACGAACAGGGCAAGAACGTGTTTTATGCCATCCCTCATTCGGGCAACTGGGAGTGGTTTGGCAAAATGATTCCCGACCTCACCCAGCACAAGTGCTTGGCCGTGTACAAGAGAGTGAAAAACCCTGTTTTTGAGCAGCTTATGCTTTATATCCGCACCTGTGACAGCACGCTGGAGATGGTGGAGTCGAACTCGGTGTTGCGGCGTTTGGCCCAATTGCGCGGCTGCCCCAATGCCGTGTTGATGATGGCCGACCAAACCCCGCATGGCCTGGCCTCGGACTATTGGACGGAGTTCCTGCATCAAGACACTTGCTGGTTTACGGGTATCGAGCGCATTGCCAAGAAATTGGACTATTCCATCGTGTTTGTCGACATGAGAAGGCAGGGCAGGGGACGCTATGAAGTGACCTTTGATTTGATTACGGATAATCCCAAGGAAACGGCAGACGGGGAAATCATGGAACAATATGTGCGCCGTGTCGAGCGTTTTATTGAGGCTAACCCCGACAACTGGCTGTGGTCGCACCGCCGTTGGAAACACCAAAGACCTAAACTGGAAGAAGCATGAAAGTGGCCGTCGTTATATTGAACTTCAACGGGCGTAAGTTTCTCGAACAATTCCTGCCCAATGTCATCGCCAACTGCGACCCGACATGGACTGAAATCGTTGTGGCCGACAATGCTTCCACTGACGATTCAGTGGCTTTCATGAAGGAGCGTTTTCCTGACATCCGTCTTATCGAAAACGGCAGCAACGGCGGCTTTACCACGGGCTACAACTTAGCTTTGCGACAAATTGAGGCGCAATATTATGTGCTGCTCAATTCGGATATCGAAGTGACACTGCATTGGCTCGAACCCGTCGTCGCCTTGATGGATGCCGACCCACAGATTGCCGCTTGCCAGCCCAAAATTCTGTCGTACTACCACAAGGAACAGTTTGAGTATGCCGGAGCCAGTGGCGGCTTTATCGACAAGTATGGTTATCCGTTCTGCCGTGGGCGCGTGTTCCAAAACTTGGAGAACGACGAGCATCAATATGACGAGCCGATGGAAGTCTTTTGGGCAACGGGTGCCTGCCTGTTCGTCCGTGCCGATTTGTACCATCAATTGGGCGGCTTGGACGATAGCTTCTTCGCCCACATGGAGGAAATCGACCTGTGTTGGCGACTGAAAAATGCTGGTTATAAGGTGTATTGCTGTCCACAGTCGTGGGTGTATCACATCGGTGGCGGCACCTTGCCGAAGAACTCTCCGCGCAAGACTTACCTGAACTTCCGTAACAACCTCTCGCTGTTAGTGAAGAACCTGCCCAAACGTCGGGTGAAGCGTACCATCCTCTACCGCATTCTCCTTGATTGGGTGGCAGCGTTCAAGTTCCTCTTTGAGGGCTGTGGCATGGACTTCTGCATGGTCTTCAAGGCACATTTTGATTTCTATAAACGGCTGAAAACCTTGCGCAAAAAGCGGAATGACGATGACAAAAAGATGGTGAGTTGCATCTATCGGAAGAACATTGTTTTTGAAAGTGTCCTTTTCGGAAAGAAGAAATACAGCGACTTGAATCCCAATGATTTCACCTTGTAGAGGTGCGATTCATCGCGTTTCCAAAGCCTCAATGGCCTTGGCATAACCTTCCAATCCCAATCCCATAAATGATTTTATGCAAGCCTCGGCGGTGAAAGAGTGTCTGCGGTAGGGCTCTCGTTTCGAAATGTCGGAAATATGAACCTCAATGACGGGAACACTGATGGAGCGGATGCAGTCGGCGATGGCGATGGAGGTGTGGGCGTAGGCTCCAGGATTCATCACTACGCCGCCATAAAAACCGTCAGCCTCTTGCAATTTGTCGATGATGACGCCTTCGTGGTTGGTCTGGAAATAGGAAATTTGGTGCTGTGGAAAGCGACTGCGCAGCCGGGGCAGAAAGTCCTCAAAAGAGACATTTCCATAGATTTCGGGTTCGCGTTTGCCCAAGAGGTTCAGGTTGGGGCCGTTGAGAATGAGGATTTCCATGCTTTAAAAGAGTTTAGTCTGCCACGTCAAAATTATTGGATTCCGGCCTGTTATTGATGGCGCCAGGTTGGTCTTGCTCTTTGATGATGTCTGAAATGACTTCCGACTGAAACATCTCCTCGACAATTTCATGGGTTTTCGAGTGTTTTTTGTGCCATTCTTCGCCGTCTTGTTTGGTTTTTGAAACCATGTTCTTCATCTTTTGGTTGAAGCTCAGCATTTTGAGGTAGAAGCGATACATACCTCTCTCCTTGTCAATCAATGGAATAAGAATGGAATTGATGACAATGCTGAACAGAATGACGGAGAAGACGATGTTTCTTACGAACAAGGCCGTCCCCAGATCGGGAATGTAGATAAGGGCTTGTGTGGCCAACACTGCAGCGGTTAGTCCCTTAGGGTTGAGCGCCGACATGAAAGCCATCTCTTTCTCAGGGATGCCTTCTTTTTTGGAGATGGCAAAACGGACGGCAGGGATACGGATGATGAATAGCAATACGCTGATTCCCAATCCAATGACAATGGGCTGCCACTGGTTCAATTGGATGGAGATGCCCACATAGATGAAGAAGAAGGTTTTCAGCAGCAACACCAATTCCGAAAACAGCGAACGTTCGGTTTCATTAAGGTTGACGGGCACTTTCTTGATGAATTTCTTGAGCCAGGCGTTATAGATGCTGTCGATGTTGGCCAGTCCAATGCCGAAGGCCAATGCTGCAATGGCGCCGCTGAAGCCCATCCATTCGTTGATGCCGTAAATGATGAAAACGAAAGCGGGCGTGGTCAGGATGGAGTATTTGATGTTGCGTACTTTATCCAAGATAAGAGCCCAAAAGATGGCGCCGAAAAGTCCCATCACCGTGGCTAAGATGAAGGAAGAGAAAATGTCGCCGAGGATGGCTCCAAATTCCACGTGCCTCGATTTGATGGCTTGCATCAAGGCCAAAGCCAACACGATGCTGAACACATTGCCGATGGCGGCCTCCAAAATGAGCATGATGGCCGGCTTCTCCGACATGCGCATCTGCCTGACGATAGGAATAACGACCGCCGAGGCCGTGCCTCCCAACATGCAACCCAAAATCATGCTGACGATGGGGTCCAAGTCCAACACCAACCATCCAGTCAGCCATATCGCTACAGCAGAGAGCACGAAATTCAAGGCCGTAAGCTTCAAGGCTCCTTTGAAAGAGTCTTTCAGAGCGCTGAACCTCAATTGAGTACCGCTTTCAAACAAGATGGTGACCAGCGTGATTCCGGAAAAGAGGTTGCCGGCGTTGCCCAAACTTTCTGGCGAAATCCAGTGGAATACGGGACCGATGAGTAGTCCGATGATGATGAGGAACAACACATCGGGGATACGTTTCCGGCTGAATATCTCGCTGAAAAGGTGGGCCGTAAAAATCAAGAGTCCAATGATGGCGATGGTCAATCCAATCTCTCTTGACGAGCTGCTGGTCGTCACTTGTTCCAAAACTTTCCCCATTGTGTTTTGCTGTGCGATGGTGTCAGGAAGAAGCGCAACGGTGTCGTTGATTCGTGACAGCGTGTTGGTGGTGCGTATGAGATCGGTTTGAAGCATGGCGTCCGTTTAATTGAAAAGTCTCCAGTTGATTCCGATAAAAAACTTGCTGTCGCGCATGGGATAGTGGGGCGCGATGAACGAGTTGTAGTTGCCCGTGAGCAGGAACATGTTGCTGTAGGCAAAGTAAATGTGGGCCTTCTTGACTTTGAGGGCTATGGCAAGGTCGATGAAGGGAAAATTGCCGATTTGTACCTCGTTTTGCAAATAGAACGTGCGCGTGGCGGGCATGTAGGCATCGGCGTAATACTTTGTGAAATAGCGTACTGTGATGTTGGGGTGCAAGATGGCTGCCTTGCGGAAGAGGGGCTGCGAGTAACCGAATTTCAGTTGTCCCATGAACAAGGGGAGATGCATAACCTCTTCGTTGCTCGACTTTTGCAAGCTGGCGAATCCCTCAAGATCGAACCGTCCCAATTTTTGGTAGAAGCTGATGTAGGCTTCGCGGATGCTGAACATCTGCTCATGCTGGGCGGGACGGGCATCCGTGCCGAAATAAATCAAGTTGGCAATGCTGGTTTGCTTTACGCCGATGCAGTAGCTTTTGTACTTGTATTGTAGGTTGAAAGTCAAGTAGGTAGCTGCCTTGAAGTCGTTCTCCCAACGGAAATGGTTGGAATAATAGCTTTGCTCGAACCAGTTGGCGGACTGCCGTTTGAGTTCAAAGTCGAATGTGGCTTGACCCCAGTTTTTGCTTGAAGTGCCTATAAATTGCTTCCATTGTCCTTTGATGTCAAAGTCCCCGATTTGATAGCCCAAGGTGATGAGTTCGCCGTGTCCGGTGATGCGCGTCGACTTGAACAGGTTGACGATGATGCCGGCGTTCACACTCAGTTGGTTGTAGTTGCGTGATAGTAAGGTTTCTCCCTCCAAATAGTCGTAATACTTCACTTTGTAGAAGCCGTGCGTGACCCCTGCGTAAAGGTAGAATGGTATGTCATCGTTATATTTCTGATAGCCTAAACTACTCCATTTCAGCGTGTTCCTAATGGCTCTGACCAAAGTGGTGTCCGTCGTTTTGGTAGTGTTCATCAAGGTGTCGAAAGCCTGGTAGAAGGCTGCGGAAGGGGAGGTTTCGTTGTAGTAAAGTTTGTTGTTCAAGTAGCTGAAGCTGTGGCAAATCCTGCCCAACGTGAATTTTCTGACTTTGGTTTCTTGAACAACTTCTTGATTTTGAACGATTTCAAGGGTATCAATGCTTGTGATGCTGTCTGTCGGGCTTGGGATGCTGTCCATTGACAAACTGTCAACAGACAAAGTGTCAACTATCGTGCTGTCGTTGAGCTGGGGAATGAGTGCTATGGAGTCGGTTTCAAAATGGTCGGTTTCCTTTTTGGTCACGACTGTTTTTTTCGATAGTAGGTTGAAATAGTGTTCAAATCCTATTCCGCTGGAAATGATGTAGTTGGTGGCATTGTTGAGGTTGACTGGAATGACAGAATTGTCGGTTTCGGTGTGTGCAATGTAGTTCTCGTCATTGACGAGGCCGCCGTTTTCGCCCATTTCGAGCTTGTTGCGGTACCAATAGGCACCCACGCCGTAGCGTTCGTTCTTGGTGATGTATTTGGCATTGACCCAAAACGCGTTGTTGATGGTCTTGTTGTTGTTAAAGGTGGCGGGCGAATAGTCAGTGTCGAAGGCGAAGGAAATGAGTAGGCGAGGGGTGAACTGCCTGCCGAACTTCACATGGAAATGCTGCTCCAAGTTGCCGATGGTCATCAGGTAGCGGATTTCGGAGTAGGGTAGGATGGACTGGTACGCAATCATGTTGCCTTCGTTCTGCATTATGGCGGAAAAGGAGGGTAGGGTCATGTCGAATCCCACTTGATGCAGATAGTTGAATCTCATCGACTTATGGGCCAATCCTGTGTTGCTCAAGGTGCTGTAAATGGTGTTGTTGCGTAGCAGATAATCGAATTCGGCGATATGGAATGTTGTTGAGTCGACCACTTTGGAGGCGTTCAGGAAGATGCTGTCGAATTGATAAGCGTTGTAGGTGACGAAGGTGGAATCGATGGGTAGGGAAGAGGTGGGGGAAGGCATTTTAGGCGCAATGCTATCTTGCGTAGGATTTTGTGAAAATCCTAAAAAGTTGGTAATCAGTAAAATAAATACAAACACCAATCTTTTGGCCATACTTCCGAATTTGGCTGTAAAAGTAGTAAAAATTTGGGAACGGTGGGATGTAAATGAAGGAAAGGTTGGGAAAGGGCAGGGCAGGGCCATAAAAACAGCAAACCCCGGCAGTTTTCACTGTCGGGGTTTCCGTTATGGGTGGGCGGCGAGCTACTTTCCCACGGTCTCCCGCAGTATCATCGCCGC
>JAEEGH010022573.1_pt1 | contig 12888 bp, 8 predicted proteins | sample 9134181 | NCBI WGS metagenome assembly JAEEGH01 (sample SAMN16246544, study PRJNA631951) | gut metagenome | biome: gut microbiome; feature: rumen; material: DP-attached | host: Bos | place: Iran: Karaj | collected 2018-10 | reverse complement strand
GGCGAACATAATCCCCGCCATCACTGTAATACTTAATTTTCTTAATGTTGTCCGAAATAGCCTTAAACTCATCAGCATATTCATTGGCTATTCCAACCTTTATCCAGGTAAGAGGCCCCTCAGAGGTGCTGTCTAAAACTTCCCACTCAATGTGGTAAGTAAGATCGGCGGAACCGTCATCTCTAATATCCACCTGAACCTCATAATCATGGATAACATCAAGAGGATTTCTGGCTGCCACCCTTTGAGGCACGGCCAAAAGCCCAAGGCAAATCAAAAATACAGATAATACTGTCTTAAGTCTCTTACTCATCTTTGGTCTCCGATTGATTTTTATTGCGAAGTGGGCATATCTGCTCAGCCTTGGCTGACTCTGCCCTTATACTTTTACACCTGCTGCTGTTCCAGATTTTCTTAAAGGAGTCCGTAAGCATATTGCCAAGGGAATCCGAAGAAAGCCAGCTCTGGCAGGGAATAACCCTTCCGTCGGGTGTAATTGCCATATTGCTGAGGCAGGCTCCGCAGCTTGGAACAACCATCTTAAGTCCCATCAGTCTCTCTTCAGATATCCATCCGGGAGATGTAAAATCAATTTCCATGTCGTGACTGTCAGTATATTCCTTGGCAGCACGAACAATTTCATAAATCTCATCCTTGGAGAGCTGAGTCTGTATGGAGTCATCCAGAGTAGCATTACCTGTAACGATCAGTCCTGAACAGGTAACATATCTGACGCCAAGCTCATGAAGGAATTCAAGCATTCCCGGGTAGTCCTTGTTAAGAGAACAAAGCGGAGTGTTAACGCTAAGATTAAGTCCTGCCTCGAGAGCATTTTTAATACCTTGTATTGTATCCTTGAAATGACAAGAACCCACAAGCTTGTTGTGGACCTCTTCAAGATGCGAGTAAAGAGTTACCTGTACGCTGTCAAGCTCGGCATCCACCAGTTCCCGCACCAGCTCCTTGGTCAGAAGTATTCCGTTTGTATTAAGCCTTGTAACAAACCATCTCGAATGACGGATCAGCTCGGGAAGGTCCTTTCTGAGGGTAGGTTCTCCCCCTGTAAAGGTAAGCTGAGAAATTCTTGCATCTTTGCAGCGGTCGATGATCGTCTTCCACTCATCGGTGCTAATCTCTTTGGTCTCTGCATATTCCTGGCCTGCGGCATAGCAGTGAACACAGTGCTGATTACAAGCCCAGTGTCCGTCCTTGGCCATGGCGGACACCATAAGGTCCATTCTGTGAGGTGCCGTCATATAGGGCGCATATTCAGATAGGCTCATGGGCCCGATGTCTTCAACCGGGATCCGGTTTACGGCTATATCCTCAAAGATCCCCACCATGCTGTCAAGATCATCCCTCAGCATGTTCTCATCCACATTAGGATAAACTTCTCTAACCCTGTGAAAAGCTCCGGAAACGATCATCTCCAGGCTCTTTTCATCCATCTGTCCATCACCAAATTCATTGACGCCTCTTACAAATTCCGTAAGAAGGATAGCCCATGCCTCATTTATGGGAAGCACGTCCTGTCCGTTTAATATGACCACGGAGGGTACAAACTTAAACAGCTTAAACTTCGGTGGTATCATATGGATCCTCACGACACCGGGGCCGCCGGGATTCCAGGTTGTATGTACAACCCCATTCCAGTTTCTTAATTCATACAGCTTTTCTCTAATCATATTTATCTCTCTTTATGCCATTATATCTATGTACTGTAAAAAATAATTTAATGCAAATACAAGGATCAGATAAACGTATCCCCAATAAGGTTTGAAAACTCCAAGCCCTCTGTCGCGTACAAGCCCCGTCCTATCCGGCAGATCCTTTCTTATTTTCATTTCATTTTTGTAGTGGTAATAAGCTCCCTTAAGAAGGAAGTAAAATGCAAATGACTCAACGATCCCGCAAATTACAGCTGCGACTATCACGCTCTGACTGTCGTACTTATCAAAGACTGTATAAAAGAAAACCATGTTACAGATAAGTACCAGCAGCTGATTTCTGCGGCTCCTGTGATAAAAGAATCTCTTATCCAAAAGATCAGTATTTTCTTTGGTAAGGATTGGCAGAACACTGTCAAGCTCAGAATCCTGATCTAAAAGATGCTTTCTGAAGCGCTCATAGCTGATCTCAGTTTTTCTTCTTTCATTCAAACTTCCCACGTTATAGAAAAAGGTCAGCTTTTCCAATCCAAGGCGAAATTCAAAGCCTCGTCTCCCTATATTAAAATGTCCTCTCCTTACGGAGTCAGCCCACTGCTCATAGCTGTGCCTTCTTTGGATGCCGAAGGGCCACTGATAAAGCACTTCGTTTGTAAGCAATTTGTGGGGAGTTTTAAGTCTGTGTTTTCTGATAAAATATCGGATTAGGGTTACATATAAACCCCAGGCGGAATAAGCTGTCATCCAATATACTTTTGGTTGCTGCAAAATCCCTTCATCCAACATCAGGAGCCATATGAACGGCAGAGTGAGTAATATTATTGATCCGTATGAATTCCAATAAAGGAAAGACTCTCCTGCATCAAATTGTTCTCTTGTTACATCTCTGTCGAAATTTCTTTGGATATTGTCTGTTCTAAGTTTATTCTTTCTACGTTTTTTACTCATACTTCTCTTATGGTGCCGGCTTAAAAGCCACAGCTTCCTTCTTCATAAACTGTTCACTTTGCTCGGGAGCAAAACGAGTAATTCCGTTTTCATCAACTACTGTCATCCCGACATCTTCCTGTGCCTGAATGGTCTGTTTTAGCTCTCTTACAAATTCAATCTCATAATTGATGTTCTTGGCAAGATAAAGGATCCCCGCAAGCCTTACCACATCACCTCTCTTATAGGCATCAACGGCCCTCTCCTCGATGATGGGGCTGAGCTTACTTACGGGAACCTGGGAAAGCACATCGATTGCAGGCATGAAATAGGCCTCATCCACATCCTTGAGGCAGTCAAATAGAAAATCCAGTCCTATTTCATTTTCAGGGTATTTAAGTTCCCCAAGAACCTTCACTCCGTTACACACGCAGTATTCATTTACATATTCATTAAAGCCTATGATTCTCTCAACAGGAATGTCCCCGCTTCTAAAGGCGTCAGCAGTTAGCTGCAATTCTCTTAAAGACAATGTTCTTGTGAAAAACTCACGATTCAGCTTGCCGGCCTTAACCGGCTTATATATGTTTGCGTAAGCCTTTTTTGTCTTTCTGATATAGGTATCCTTGGCAATTTCACTCTCCCACTCGTAGCGAAGACGTGCCCAGTCTACTTTTTCAAATTCCTTGATCCCATTTGCAACAATCTTATCAAAACTTTTCTTTGAAACGGAAGGAAGATTGTCATAGTTAAATCCCCTCTGTTCAAAGAAAGCGTCAATCTCCCGATCGTACAAACTGGCCCATCCGGGAAGCTTTTTAACATAGCCGTCGATAAAATACAGCTCATTATTCTTTTTGTCATAACCGCAAATGAGATCCAGAGGATAGTATTCCCAAAAGATTCTCACCCATTTATCATTTTCACTGACCTTGATATAATCCACATTTTCTCTATAAGGATGGAATTTCTGACTCCTTATGACCTTAATCCTCTCGCGGCGACTTATATATCTGCCAAGATGAGGTGTGGTTCCCAAATAAGAGTCACACCACTCGGAAACATTCTCTCTGATCCCGGAAAAAATATCCCCAAGAGATGTTTTTCTTTTACTCTGCCTTCTTTTCTTTGCTTTTTTAAATAAATAGTTTTTTATCTCTCCCCAGAAGCAGTCAACAAGCAATGGGACAACCAACCAGGGATAAAGAATTATATATGCCAAAAAATCAGGAAGCTCGGATTCAAAAAGAGTTGGTATGAACGCCCACAGAGCATAGACGATCACGCCTCCCAAAAAAACATCCAATATAATGACGCCAAATAACAGAAAGCCCAGAATCACTTTGCCAAAAGGGCCGGCTTCATTATGCATTTTCATAAGTTTTGGTAACATAAAAAACTCCTTCAAAAGTAACAAAACTTTCAAAGGAGTATTTTATATTGAAATGCCATAATTATCAATGTTTTAAGCGTTCAAAAACAGGAATATCAGAAAGTGGAGCAGGGGCAGTGATCACACAGCCTCCTTCATATATTTCTTCAGAGGTCCTGCCCCTCCATTTACATCCTTTTGGAAGGTAAACCTTTCTTTCCCTTTCCCCCGGATGAAAAACGGGAGCCACAAGATATCTGTCTCCGAACATGTACTCATCCTCAGTCTCCCAGGCTTTTTGGTCCTCCGGAAATTCATAGAAAAGAGTCCTCATGACGGGGGTTCCCGTTTCATGGGCTTCCTTCATCAGCTCTCGTATATATTCCCTCATTGAATCCCTTATGAGGATATGCTTTTTACAGATTTCATAGACCTCATCGCCATAGCTCCAGATCTCGTTAGGAGCTCCGGACCTGCAGGTTGCACCGCCGGTTTCTCCCACCTGCGGCTGTCTGGGTTCTCTGTCGCCGTGAAGCCTCATGACAGGCAGATATGTCCCCCACTGAAACCATCTTACAAACAGCTCCCTGAAATCCGGATCGTCGGGGTTTCCTCCGTGAAAGCCCCCAATATCCGTTGTCCACCAGGGTATACCGGCAATTCCCATGTTAAGTCCCGCAGAGAGCTGATTTCTGAGGCTCTCAAAGCTCGATGCAATATCTCCCGACCACACCAGTGCTCCGTACTTTTGACTTCCTGCCCAGGCACATCTTAAGAGGTTTACTATATTCTCCTGTCCCTCTTTACTCATTCCGTCAAAAAAGGTTCTGGCATAATCCACGGGATAGACATTGCCTATCTCAAGATCTGTTCCCAGGTAGTATCTGTAATTGTCAAAATCATAGGCCGTATATTCAGGCTCTGCCTCATCAAGCCAGAAGGTCTTTATCCCAAGCTCATAATAATTCTTCCTGACCTTGTTCCAGACATATTCACGGGCCTTTGGATTGGTTGAGTCATAATGGATCGTTGCCCCCTGGAAATTAAGCCCTGTCCTAAAGCCTCGCTCTGTCCTTATGAGATAGCCCTTTTCCAGCATCTCCTCATAGTTCTCGCTCTCTCTGTCAACGGTGGGCCATATGGAGACCATAAGCTCCGTCCCCATTTCCTTAAGCTCCTCTACCATTTTCCCGGGATCAGGCCAATAGGTCCTGTCAAACTTCCACTCTCCCTGTTTGGGCCAGTGGAAGAAATCCACCACGATCATATCAAGAGGGATGTTTCTTCTGTGATATTCCCTTGCCACTTGAAGAAGCTCCTCCTGAGTCTGATATCTTAACTTACACTGCCAAAAGCCAAGGCCGTATTCCGGCATCATGGGAACCGTACCGGTGACAGAGGCATAGGCCTTAACGATCTCCGCGGGCGTATCTCCTACCACAAACCAGTAATCAAGACACTTGGTTGAGTAGGCTTCAAAGCTCATGACATTCTTGCCAAAGACAGCCCTTCCCACCGCAGGATTATTCCACAAAAATCCATAGCCAAGGGATGATACCGCAAAGGGAACGCTGGCCTGAGAATTTCTGTGGGCAAGCTCAAGATCGCACCCCTTAAGCTCCAGGGTCTTTTGCTGATATTGGCCCATTCCGTATATCTTTTCCCGGCTATCAAGCGACTCAAGCCGCAGGGTCAGGTGATAGTCCCCTGCAACATTGGGCTTAAACTCTCTGCCTTCAACCTCAATGGCGCTGCAGTTTGGATCGGTGACATCTCTTCTGTTTCGCCAATATTCCTCCAGCACCTTAGTTCCGCCGGACTTATAAACAGTTATCTTTCCGGCCTTGGATATTGTAAGCTTTAGCTTACCGTTTTCCAAAACTCCGCCGTCATCAGTAAGCCTTGCTTCTCCGGACTTTTTAACGGGGATACTAAGAGCCCAGTCGGTCTCCGGCATATTGCAGCACTTGGTAGCACGGACCCTGACTGCGTTTTCTCCCCAGCCCTCTATCCATAATTCTTCTGCGTCATAGTGAAAAATAAGTCTGTTGCCATCTGCCTTGAGCATAAGCATCACTCCTTCTCATAAAGCCACACACGCATCTCATTACGCCCTCTGTTGGCCCAGGCGTAATAGGGGATCATCCTTATCCTCTGCTTCTCTTCGGATACTGCTTCCTCGCTTCTGTAAAGCCCGGAGCCTCCCGCATCTTTAAATCTTATGCCCTCAGCCTCGATAACAGCCACTCCTCCAAGAAGCTCATCATCCCAGGTACATTCAAGGTCAGAAGTCTTTGGAAGAGACAGAAGGTGAAGGTCCTCTCCGTTATCAACGCCCTCTGCGCAGAACACCTGAGGTCCCCTGCTTACGCATACCTTGTGTACGTCCTCGGAAACCAGCGGATTGGCATACCATCTCTTAGGTGTCATATCAAGCTTAAGTGTAACCTTGGTCTCTCCGGCCCCGGCCTCCACATACCAAAAGCCCTTATCCGCCTTTACGTCCAGCTCCTTCCCGTTTACGCTTCCCAAAGCCTTCCCGGCCCATCCGGGTATTCTTATTCCGATCCTGACAGGCTTATTTCCTGTATTATTTATGGCAAAAGAAATATCTCCACTCCTGGGGTAATCGGCATCGGTTTCCAGTATCAGCTTGCCGCCTTCAAAGTCCTTTTCCATCCTTGACTTGATGAAGAGGTTTACCAGGATTTCTTTTCCCTTGTCCGTATAAATGTAGTCCTCAACGGAGGCTATAAGCCTTGCCAGATTAGGCGGGCAGCAGGCACAGCCAAGCCAGTCGGGACGAACGATCTTAACATGACTCTTGGTGGGATCCTTCTCTGATTTGGCAGGCACCACCTCCAGAGGATTAACGTAAAAGAAATGTCTTCCGTCAAGGGCCATACCGGCAAGAGCCGTGTTATAAAGAGCCCTCTCCATCACATCGCCGTATTCTCCGTCTGAAGATATCCTCAGCATCTGCCTTGCAAAGAATATAAGGCCGATGGAGGCACAGGTCTCGCAGTACATGGTGTCATTGGGAAGATCGTAGTCAAGAGTAAAGGACTCACCGTTTACGGTAGACCCGATTCCTCCTGTTATAAACATCCTCTTATCTGCAATGTTTCTCCAGATCCTGCGGCACACCTCATAGAGCTCGACGCTCCCCGTGGAAGCCGCAACATCAGCAAGAGCCGTGCACATATAGACAAGTCTTACGGCATGACCCTCAGCAGTATCCTGCTCAAGGAGCGGCGCATGTATCTGGAAATATGAAAGAGGAGCATTGTAAAGGCCTCCAATAGCAGGCTTACCGGTGTCCTCTTCAAGCTGTCTTTTAAAGAACTCAGGGTCCTGTCCCCTCTGAAGAAGGAAGTATCTTGAAAGCTCAAGATAGCGCTCCTGTCCTGTAAGATGATAGAGCTTCATAAGACCTATCTCTATTTCCTCATGACCATCCATTCCGTGGATCTTGCCTTCTTCAGGGCCAAAGCAGGAATCAATATGGTCAGCGAGCTTTTGGGCAATATCAAGAGCCTTGGTACTGCCGGTGATCTCGTAGTATGCAACGGCAGCCTCGATAAAGTGCCCCGCACAGTACAGCTCATGGCTTTCCCCGAGACGTCTGTATTTATGATCGGGCTCCATGATCGTATAGTAGGTATTTAAATAGCCGCTCTCCTCCTGGGCCTCCGCAATGAGATCCACCACGCTGTCGGTGATCTTCTTAAGCTCCTCATCAGGGTGATCCCTTAAGGTAAAGGCAGCTGCCTCCAGCCACTTATAGACATCACTGTCCTGGAACACCCAGCCGTAGTGTTCTCCACGGCTCCGTCCTGCAGCTATTTTAAAGTTCTCGATGGCATGGCTCTTTTCACTCGGAATAGATGCATCATTTCTTTCTTTTTCAATTGTGATATCAATGTTGTCGTTTAGAACGTTCCACTGATATGGGATCATCCGGGTCCTTACAAGCTCCTTGTATCTGTTCCAGAATGAATCGCTAACCTTGGTCTTCATAAAGACTCCCCTCTTCTTTTTTATAAAATTATATTAAAGTTCGGGCAGAGATGTCTCTCTGCCCGAAAAAATCATAGACTATTAAGCTCCTCCCACATTCATAGGTTAGTTGCCCAATATGGAATCGATGGTTGCCTGTGCTTCTGCAGCGGCTTCCTCTGAAGTAGCTTCGCCTGTGATAACCTTGTTGAATGCCAGTGAAATTGCATCTGAGATGTCAGGCCACTCAGGAAGAGGTCCTCTTGCGTTTGCGTACTTCATCTCATCAACGAATACCTGGTAAACCTCATCGCCCTGGAACTGAGTCTCGGCGATCTTGGAATCTGAAGAAATGTATCCCATGTGATCCATCATGTAAAGACAAGTCTCTCCGCTTGTAGCATACTGAAGGAATGCAATTGCAGCTTCCTCGTTGCCGCCTGCGATAACTGCGTAGTTCTCGCCGCCAAGGCCTGATGCCTGCTGTACGTCCTGAGGAATGGGTGCTACGTTCCAGTTAAGATCCGGAACTTCTTCACGCATTGTAGGGATCTGCCATGTTCCGTTGATCATCATTGCAAGGTTTCCTGAAATGAACTGGTTCATTGTATCGCCCTGTGTCCAGTTGATTGCTTCCTTAGGGAATGCTCCTGACTCAACAAGGCTCTTTTCAAACTCAAGTGCCTTGATTCCGCCCTCAGAATTGATCTCATATGAAGTCTGACCTGTTGACCATACCCAAGGAAGGAAGTTAAATGTTCCCTCTTCGTTCTGAAGTGCACAGTGTGCAAAGCCGTATACATTTCCCTTTGTTGTCTTCTTAGCTACGTCAAGAAGCTCGTCCCAGGTCTTGGGTACTTCGCAGCCCGCATCCTTAAGCATATCCTCGTTGTAGAAAAGAACAAGGTCATTACTTCCGAAAGGAACACCGTAAAGTCTTCCGTCCAGTGTGCAGGAATTTACAGGTCCGGGATAATATGAGCTGACGTCGAATCTGTCTGTTATATCTGCAAAAATTCCCATTGCAGCGTATGAAGCGTGATCGGGATTATCAAGAATAACAATATCGGGAAGTTCTCCAGCCGAAGCTCCTATGGAGAGCTGTTTCTTGAAATCCGCAAACGGTACGTATTTAGCCTGAACCTTGATGTTACTCTGCTGGTTGTTGAACTCCTGTATGATATGATCAAGAGCTTCCTGATGTCCTGCAGTCTCCCAGTAATACCATATTGTTACATCACCTGAAGCATCATCGGATGCCGGAACAGGATCTGCCTCTTTGGCAGTTGCAGTCTCTGTCTTAGTCTCACTCTCCCGTGCTGCTCCTTTTACCCCCGAATCAGCTGTGTTTGCTGCTCCGCAGCCTGCCATCATGGATATTGCCATTACGGCGCTAAGTACTGTAGCCAATAACCTCTTTTTCATGTGTCCCTCCTTATTGTTCGGTACATTATAAGTTTTGCTTACAATGGAATTATCTCCCATAAATAAGGAGTAAAAAACTCAACAAAACTTAAAAAGGATGAATTTTCTAATCTGTTTTTTTCTTAAGGGGAATTTCGATAATTATAAGGCTTCCTTTTTCCCTGCCGGGCTCTGCTCTCATCTTACCCTCATTGCCGTAGTACATCTCAAGCCTTGTAACAACGTTACTTATGCCGATGTTTGTATTGCCCTTCAGAGTCTCAAAGTCGCGGCTGTTTATCTTCTCTATGATATCCGAAGCCATTCCTTTTCCGTTATCCTCTATGGATATCTGAAGGAAATTATTTTTGCAGCCCACATAGACGCCAAGCCTTGCATCTTCCTGATCCGGAGTAAAACCATGCTTGATCGCATTCTCGATAAAGGGCTGCAAAAGGAGCTTGTGCACAATGGCCGTCTGGGCATCAGGCTCCACAAAAGCGTTGTAGGAAAAACTGTTCTTAACCCTGTACTGCTGAAGATAAATGTATTTCCTTAGCCATTCCATCTCATCTCTTATGGTAACTTCCCCATTGCTGTTCACAATGGCATAACGCAGAATATTGGCCAGCGCACTTATGGCGTTACTTATGTCATACTCATCCTTATCTATTGCCATCCAGTTGATGGTATCCAGGGTGTTATAAAGAAAGTGCGGATTTATCTGGGCTTCCAGCGCTGCAATTTGAGCTTCCTGCTGTTTTGTAAGAGCCACGTTCAGTTTTTTCATCATGTCGTTAAAGGCATCTGCTATGGTCTCAATCTCCGCGGGCATCGCTTTGTCTTTTTCCGCACGGACCGAAAGATCTCCGTTTCTTGCCTGCTTCATTCTTCCTGTCACGTAGTGGACGGACTTAACAAGATTTGCTGAAAGACCCGTGGACATAAGAACAACTAATGTCATCGCCAAAACTCCGATGATAGCAACCAGCACCAGCTGCCTTCTTTGGAGGCGGGTGAGTTCTGAGAGGCTTGTTACGTTCACAACGTCCCAGGAGAGCTTCTCGTCATGCATAACAAACACCGCTGCTTCTCTTGCCAGATGGGGATAATTTTTCTTTAAAAAGAGATCGTAATCAGAGAGTCTTTGTTCCTCAGACCCGGACATGTCCGTCACAGACTTTCCAATAATTTCCGACTCATCTCCGAAGGTGACAATCTGCCCCTTATCGTCAACGATAAAGTTAAATATCCTGGTATCATCGCTGGAATTAAGGCAGATATCCTTAAGGAAATCCTCATCCACACTTACTATAACTACTCCGCAGTCTTTGGTCAGGGACTTGTAATCAATGATCCTGTGAGCCATGTGAAAGAGGTAGTAATCCTTATTTGCAAAATTCGTTCCAAACTCCGTGGGATATAAATGAACATTATTGTCCTGTTCGATATCCGCATATAGCTCATCCTGGGTCTTGCTGAAATTATCAAGCCAGGAGCTCTTATAGGTTGCAGGTGTCATCTGCTCGTAGGTCACAAACTCGCCGCTGGGAGTTATCACAGAAACCGCCCTGATGTAGTCTTTGGTGTAAAGGAGCGAGCTCATAAAACGGCGCATCTGGTTTACCGCCACAGCTTCATTGGTGCCCTCGTCAATCTCGAACACCCACTTGACCATGTTGTCATCGGTGTAGAGCTGATAGAGCACATCCTCATAGGCTTCAAGGGAAATATTAAGATTGTTGTCCAGCTGCTTTAAGCTGCTCTTGGACATCATCTCGGTGTTTCGTGAAAGAGTCACCGACATGCTTATATAGGAAAAGACTCCCAGAATGATGATAGGGAGCATGCTCGTCAAGATAAAGACCCTGATCAGTCTGTTGCGCAGGCTCGTTTTTTTCATACTCTTCTCCACCCCAAAAATGAAAAATCAGAGGATAATATCTCCTCTGATTATCATATATTCCGCAGGCTAACCTTTCAAGAATTATCCCTTAACGGCACCGTTTGTCATTCCGCTTATTATATAGTTCTGCATGAAGATAAAGATCAGTGTGACCGGTATGATAGCAACGATTGCAAAGGCAGTCAGATAACTCCACTTGGTTCCGTACTGGCCCATGAAGTTAAAGATACCGGCGGTGATAGGTCTTTTCTCCTGATCCAAGATAAATGTCATTCCGTATGCCAGATCTCCCCATGCATAGAGGAATGAGAATATCGCGCACACGATAACACCGGGCTTGGCAACAGGAACAAGGATCTTCATGAATGCCATCATCCTGGTGCAGCCATCGATGTAAGCAGCTTCCTCCAGGGCCTTTGGTATCGATGCAAAATAGTTTTTAAGTATCAAGACGGAGAAAGGGATTCCGATGGTTGCATCTGCCAGGACAGGTGCCCACCAGGTATTGTAGATCTTCATATTCCTGAACATTATGAACATAGGAGTTAAAAGAACTGATACCGGCAGCATCTGTGTTACCAAAAAGCCCAGGAGCATAGCTTTTCTTCCGACAAACTTATATCTTGCAATGGCGTAGGATGCAGGAACTGCAAGGACTACAGCAATCAGCATCGCGCCTGTTGATATAACAAAACTGTTAAAGAATGACTTGAACATATTGAAGTCGCCATTCTCAATCTGAGCTGCGTAGGACTTGGTGTTGAGCTCATGAGGATACCAGGTTGGCGGTATCATGAATATCTCTTTTTCTGTTTTAAAAGATGTTATCAGTGTCCAGAACAATGGGAAAAGAAGCAGCACCAGTATCACCACGGATACGATACATAAGATCACATTGTTCTTTCCTGTTATTTTCTTCTCGTCCATCAGTCTTCCTCCCCCTGCATAGTGATCTTCAGATATAAAAGTCCCACAAGAAACAGTATCAGGAACAATACATTTGCAACCGTTGATCCTTTGCTGTATTGGAACAGATCAAAGGATAGCTTGTAGGAATAGGTGGAAAGAAGGTGCGTGGAATTGACCGGTCCTCCTTCAGTCATTACGTAAACAAGATCATATACCTTGAAGGTGTAGATAAATCCGAGAACCAGCACCGACTCGATGGTTGGACGAAGCAGCGGCAGAGTTATCTTTATCAGCTGCTGCCAACTGTTTGCGCCATCAACTGAGGCGCTCTCGTAGAGCTCCTGAGGAATCGTGGTAAGGCCCGTCGCCAAAAGGATTGTATTAAAAGGAATACCTATCCATACATTGGCAGCAACAACTGCGATCATCGCGGTCCTTGGAGTTGTCAGCCACTCCACATTGTTCTGTATCAGGTGAAGGCATTTTAAGATATAGTTGATGATTCCAACATCTGTGGAGAACATGAACTTGAACATCAGTGCAGTAACCGTCATTGGCATCATCCAGGGTATCATGGTAAGTCCTCTGACTGTCTTTGCGAATGTGAAGTTCTTATTGAACAAAAGAGCCAGTAAGAATCCTATAAGGAACTGGAAGATAAGGCAGTAAATGGTGAACTTTAAGGTGTTCCCCATTGCCTTTCT
>JAEEGH010022571.1_pt1 | contig 12888 bp, 11 predicted proteins | sample 9134181 | NCBI WGS metagenome assembly JAEEGH01 (sample SAMN16246544, study PRJNA631951) | gut metagenome | biome: gut microbiome; feature: rumen; material: DP-attached | host: Bos | place: Iran: Karaj | collected 2018-10 | reverse complement strand
TGCGAGCTCATTCATCATATCCTCATCTATGTGAAGACGACCGGCTGTATCGAAGATAACAACATCGAAGCCGTTCTTTTTAGCGTAAGCCATTGCCTCTTTGGCAATCTTTACAGGCTTTTCTTTATCTCCCAAAGAGAAAACCTCAACAGCCTGCTTTTTACCGTTTATCTGTAACTGCTCTATAGCAGCAGGACGATAAATATCACAAGCTACCAACAAAGGCTTTTTGCCTTTTTGCTTTACCTTGCCAGCAAGCTTTGCTGTGGTAGTTGTTTTACCAGCACCCTGAAGACCTACCATCATGATTGTGGTGATGGCTCCACCTGTGCCAAAAGTGATATCTGTAACTTCTGAGCCCATTAAATTAACAAGCTCTTCGTTAACAATCTTTATAACCATCTGCCCAGGATTCAAGCCGTTCATAACATCTGAACCAATTGCTCGCTCTGTGACAGTGTTTGTAAATTGCTTTACAACCTTGAAGTTAACATCGGCCTCAAGAAGTGCCATCTTAACTTCCTTTAAAGCAGCCTTAACATCAGCTTCTGTAAGTCTGCCCTTGCTTCTTAGATTCTTAAATACGCCTTGAAGCTTTTCTGAAAGTGAATCAAAAGCCATAAATTATAGTTCCTCTAAAATCAACTGAGATAATCGGGAAATCTCTGATAAAGTAGCTTCGCTAGGATTTCCTTCTGTCAATTCGTTTATACGAATGACATCTCCTCTAATGTTCATAAACTTTTCTACGAGATGGAGCCTAGATTCATAATCCTGTAAAAGCTTGTCGCATCTCTTTAAAATGTCGTGCACCGCCTGACGGGAAATGGAAAGTGAATCTGCTATTTCTGCAAGGGATAAGTCATCATTAATGCTCATCTCATATACGCTACGCTGATGCTCTGTTAAAAGCTCACCATAAAAATCATATAAATAACCAGATTTAATCTTGTCTTCCATATCTCTCCTTTTAGCGACCTTAAATAATATACTATAATAAAATAGAGGTGTCAAGTATAAATACTTTACACCTCTAATATTATTAAAGTGAAGTTCTAACTATCTTTGGTCTGTAACCACCTTCATCCAAAGCCTTGAGGATCTGCTCCTTGTGGTCTGTACCGAATGCCTCAAGAGTAATACGAAGCTCTACAGCTGCAGAACGATTTGTTGTAACAAACTGATTGTGCTCAAGCTTGATAACATTGCCCTGCTGATCTGCAATAAGCTGTGAAACCTTTGCAAGCATACCTGGCTTATCAGGAAGAAGTACAGATACTGTAAAGATTCTATCTCTGAAGATAAGTCCCTGCTGTACCACTGAAGACATTGTGATAACGTCCATATTTCCACCAGAAAGTACAGATACAACTCTCTTGTCTTTGAAACCAAGATGATTCAATGCAGCAACTGTAAGAAGTCCTGAATTTTCAACTACCATCTTGTGATTTTCTACCATATCAAGGAATGCAACGATAAGCTCATCATCGTCTACTGTGATAATCTCATCGATATTTTCCTGAAGATAAGGGAAAATGTTTGAACCTGGAGTCTTTACTGCAGTACCATCAGCGATAGTGTTTACAGAAGGAAGTGTTGTAACCTCTCCCTTTGCAAATGATGCCTGAAGCGAAGCTGCTCCACTAGGCTCAACACCGATTACTTTAATCTTTGGATTAAGAAGCTTTGCAAGTGTAGATACACCTGTAGCAAGTCCGCCACCACCGATTGGAACAAGAATATACTCAACAAGGGGCAATTCCTTGAAGATTTCCATTGCAATAGTACCCTGACCAGTTGCAACTGCTAAATCATCGAAAGGATGAATGAATGTGTAGCCATGCTCATCAGCAAGCTTGTAAGCATACTCACATGCCTCATCATATACATCACCATATAAAACAACATCGGCACCGTAGCTCTTTGTACGGTTGACCTTAATAAGAGGAGTTGTTGTAGGCATAACGATTGTTGCTTTTACGCCATATTTGCTAGCTGCATATGCAACACCCTGGGCGTGATTACCAGCTGATGCTGTTATAAGTCCCTTTGCTCTCTCCTCATCTGTAAGAGTGCTGATTTTGTAATATGCACCTCTAAGCTTATATGCACCAGTAAGCTGCATATTTTCTGGCTTAAGGTAAACCATATTTCCGCACTTCTCACTAAAATAATCGCTGTAAACCAGCTTTGTCTCGTGTGTTACCTCAGTGACAATCTTTGAGGCTTCTTCAAATTTGTCCAATGTAAGCATAATTAGTCTCCCTCTTGTGTGGCTTACTATTGTTCAGCGTAGAATAATGCATCAACAAATTCATCTGCGTTGAACTTTTCTAAGTCGTCAATTGTTTCTCCAACACCAATATATTTTACTGGCAATTTTAACTCAGATTGGATAGCAATTGCAATACCGCCTTTTGCAGTTCCATCTAATTTTGTAATAACAATACCAGATATATTTGTAACCTCAGAGAATTCTCTAGCCTGAACAAGGGCATTCTGGCCTGTTGTACCGTCTAACACAATAAGTGTCTCGCGATATGCCTCTGGGAATTCTTTTGAGATAGTGCTGTTAATCTTAGAAAGTTCGTTCATAAGATTCTTTTTGTTGTGCAATCTACCTGCAGTGTCCACAAGAAGAACATCTACATTTCTAGCCTTTGCTGCGTGAACAGCATCATAAACAACTGCCGCTGGGTCTGAGCCCTCTGGACCACCAATGAAATCTACTGATGCTCTGTCTGCCCATTCCTTAAGCTGATCAGATGCAGCTGCGCGGAATGTATCAGCGCCGGCAACCATAACCTTTTTGCCAGCAGCCTGAAGCTTTCCAGCAAGCTTTCCGATTGTAGTTGTCTTTCCAACACCATTTACACCGATTACTAAAACAACAGATGTCTTCTTTTCAAAATCAAATGATGTCTCATCGAGAGCCATCTGCTCCTTTATTTCTTTGATAAGAAACTGCTTGCACTCAGCAGGCTCCTTGATGTGCTCCTTTTTTACTGCCTCTCTTAAATCGTCGAGGATAGTCTCTGTAGTGCGCACACCAATATCACCCATGATAAGGACTTCTTCAAGCTCCTCGTAGAAGTCCTCATCGATATTTGAAAAGCCGTTGAAAATGTAATCCATCGACTTTATAAAATTGTCTCTTGTTTTGGTCAGGCCCTTTATAAGGCGCTGCCAGAAGCTGATTTTTTCTGCCATATAACCTCCAGCTAAGGATTAATCATCCAACTGTGCTTCGATAAGATTTACAGAAACAAGAGCCGAAACACCCTTCTCCTGCATTGTGATACCGAATAATCTGTCTGCTGCGTTCATAGTACCACGTCGGTGAGTGATAACGATGAACTGTGTATTCTTTGTAAGCTTGTGTAAGTATCCAGCAAATCTATCTACGTTTGCATCATCAAGAGCCGCTTCAATCTCGTCCAATAGACAGAATGGAGATGGCTTAAGGTTCTGAATAGCAAACAATAATGCGATTGCAGTAAGCGATTTCTCACCACCGGACATCTGCATCATATTGATAAGCTTCTTTCCTGGTGGCTGGGCATTGATGATAATACCTGTTTCAAGCAAGTCCTCACTGTCAACAAGCTCAAGTGTACCATGTCCACCACCGAACAATTCCTTGAATGCCTTGTCGAACTGCACCTGGATGTCCTTGAATCCTTCAGCAAACTGCTTTCTCATTCCCTCATCAAGCTCATCAATGATACGAACAAGAGAAGCCTCAGCCTCAACCAAATCATCATGCTGTCCCTTAAGGAAGTTGTAACGCTCAGAAAGCTCTTTGAACTCCTCGATAGCGTTTACATTAACATTTCCCATAGCTCGGATAGCATTCTTGATTTTAGATGCATCCTTCTTCATCTGATCCAAATCGTTGTACTCTGGATCCTTTAATTCTTCTGCTGAATGATATGTAAGCTCATATTCATTCCACATGTAGTTGTTTTGATATGAAATAGCATCGCTGATTTTCTCTCTCTGAGAATCAAGACGATATATTTCCTTGTCTAATTCAGCGATTCTATCTGTAATTTCCTGGCGCTGTTCAAAGAAGTTCTTGTGTGAGTTATTAAGCTCTTCTTTTCTTGCAACAGCTTCTTTGATTTCTTCCTCAAGCTTTCCAAAGGACTCGTCAGATGCAGAGATTGTAGCCTTAATCTCGTCGATTCGGGCTTTCTTTGCTTCTGTCTCCTCTTTTGTAGACTGAGCATTTTCTTTGATAACCGCAATATCAGCCACACACTTTTCGATTTCAGATGTGATACGATCTAAGTTCTGCTGAACGAAATCAACCTTCTGTCTAGCATTAGCCTCCTCAATCTGAACCTCAGACATTGTTCTGTTAACAGAAGTCTCCATGTAAGTCTTCTCATCAACTTCGTCTGAAAGCTTTTGGATCTCAGCTTTGAGCTCTGCTTCTTTGTCTTCTGATTCCTGCTTTTCAAATTCGATTTCCTTCTTGCCAGCAGCAATTTCAGTGAGCTGTGTTTCAAGCTCTTCGCTTTCCTTAGAAAGGCCTTCATAAGCAGTTAAGCTTTCCTTCTTCTGCTCATTTGCTCTATCTAAGCCAAGCTTTGCAGTATTTAATGCGATTGCAGCTTCATTAAGCTTTGTAGTGTTGTTATCTCTATCACTTTCAAGAAGCGCAACAGCTGTCTCGATTTCGCCCTCACGGTTCTTGAGCTCATCCATCTCCTTAGAGATAACATCAAGCTTGCCTTCAAGCTCCTCAATCTCACGATTTCTACCGAGAAGATTTGATTTGTTCTTGAAGTGACCACCGGCCATTGAACCACCTGGTGCAAGGTATTCACCATCAAGTGTAACGATATGGATGCTGTAGTTGTTTTTCTTTGCAAGAGCGATAGCTGAATCGATATTATCAGCAACTACAACTCTACCAAGTAGATAAGCTACAACGCCATCAAACTTGCTATCACATGTAACAAGCTCTGATGCAAGACCAAGAACTCCCTTGTCATTAAGGACCTCAGTTTTTTTGAAATTGCCTCTTCCATCAACAGATGTCAGTGGAAGGAATGTGGCACGACCAAGCTTGTTTTCCTTTAAGTAGCTGATAAGCTTCTTTGCACAAGCTTCGTCTGCTGTAACGATATTTTGAATGTTACCACCGAGAGCTGTCTCGATAGCCATTTCGTATTTCTTTTCAACATGGATAAGATCAGAAATAACACCCTCGATACCATCGATTCTGCCCTTCTGCTCCATGATTTTACGAGTAGAATTTCCATATCCCTCGTAACGCTCAGCTATGTTCTTAATTGACTCTAATCTAGTCTGAACACGAGCGAACTCGTCCTTCTTAGCCTGTAATGCAGTAGAATTCTCACGGCTCTTCTTTTTCCATTCAGCAGCCTTTTCTGTGAATTTCTTGTCCTTTTCCTGAAGCTCAAGAAGAAGTGACTGTGCATTCTTAAACTCGTCCTCTGCAAGTGCAACAGCAACATCCAAATCCTCTTCACGAGTCTTTCTTTCAAGGAGACGCTGGTTAAGCTTTGCCTTGCGGATGTTAGTCTGCTCAAGCATAGTCTCAAGACGCTGCTCCTTAGACTTGATTGAAGCACGATTGTTGAGCAGTTCCATGATAGCTTTGTTATCCTGCTCGATTTTTTCGTTATTTGAATTGATTGCAACCTGGAGCTCACTGTAGTTAGTCTTAACAGAATTGAGACGTTCTACTGCTTCCTCCAGTGTCTTATCAAGATTTTCCTTTTCAGCCCTAAAATCTGCTAACTGGCTTTCTTTATCAGCCTTATCTGCCTCGATTTCGGCGATACGGCTTGCCATATTTTCATCTGTGGCATTAGCAGAACGAATCTGCTCCTCTAAAAGAGCGATTTCGTTTTCCAACTTGCCCTTCATAAGAGTAGAATCCGACTGATTCTTCTTTAAGGTTTCGATTTCAACATCAAGGTCGTTGATCTGCTGCTCCAAAGAGTCATATTTTGTACGAATCTCCTCCTGAGCTGTCTTGCTTTCTTCCATGTGTTCTCTAGCAAGATTTGCATTATTATCAACCTCGTCCAAATTAGCCTGAAGTCTATCTACCTCAAGCATGAAAGAGTTGACATCGATACGCTTAAGCTCTTCTTTGTATTTTAAGTATTGCTTTGCATCCTCAGACTGCTTTTCCAAAGGCCCGATACGACGCTCCTGCTCTGAAAGAATATCATTTACACGAACAAGATTCTCTCTCTCGCTTTCAAGCTTCTTTACAGATGCTGCCTTACGCTTTTTGTATTTAACGATACCAACAGCTTCATCAAAAAGCTCACGTCTATCCTCTGGCTTACCAGACAAAATCTTTTCAATCTGGCCCTGTCCGATGATAGAATATCCTTCCTTACCGACACCAGTATCATAGAAAAGCTCTGACACATCCTTCAAACGGCATGGTGTACCATTTAAAAGATACTCACTTTCGCCTGAACGATATACTCGTCGTGCAATTGTAACCTCTTCGTAGTCTACTGGAAGCACATGGTCAGAGTTGTCCATTGTAAGTGCTACATATGCATATGAAAGAGGCTTTCTAGCCTCTGTTCCTGCAAAGATAACATCCTGCATGCTGGCACCACGAAGCTGCTTTGCAGACTGCTCACCAAGAACCCAGCGAACAGCATCAGCAACGTTACTTTTACCGGAACCGTTAGGACCAACGATACCTGTGATACCATTATGGAATTCGAATTTCATCTTATGTGCAAAAGATTTAAATCCGTATAATTCAATACTTTTAAGATACATTAAATTCTCCCTAATTAATTATATAATCTTGATAGAGTCTTCTTTGTGGAGGCGCATCAAGCCTTCATAAGCAGCTTCCTGCTCAGCAGCCTTTTTGGTGCTACCAACACCTGAGCCAAGAACTCTATCCCCAACTAAGGCTTCAACCTTAAATTCCTTAGCGTGGTCTGGACCAGTTTCAGAAATAAGCTGATATGTAAGTGGTTCTTTAAAATTAGCCTGAACAACTTCCTGTAATCTGGTCTTGCTATCGTAAAATAGCTGCTTGTGTTCTATGTCGTTTAAGACAAACCTGTGGATATATTCAGAAGCGGGCTCCATTCCACCATCCAAAAAGATAGCGCCAATTGTAGCCTCAAAGGCGTCAGAAAGAATAGACTTTCTATTTCGACCGCCTGTCATGTCCTCACCTTTAGAAAGACGAACATAGTCTCCAAGGTTTATTTCCTTGCAAATGTAAGCCAGAGTAGGCTCACAAACTATGCTAGCTCTAAGTCTAGATAATTTACCTTCATTTAATTCGGTATAATTTAGATACAAAAACTCACTCGAAACGATTTCAAGCACTGCATCCCCAAGGAACTCAAGTCTCTCGTTGTCGCTAAGCTTTGGCATATGGTTTTCATTTGCATATGAACTATGTGTCAAAGCCTGTTGTAGTAAGCTTTCGTCTCTAAACTCATAACCGATAATCTTTTGAAATTCCTTTAAACTATTCAAAATACTACCTCCTGAGTTTAAAATAGTGTCCACTGAAAGTGGACACTAAACGTGTAATTGTTGCGGCCCTATAATAGGCCGCATATACACATATAATTACTTGTTTGCAACTGTCTTCTTGATAAGCTCAACTGCATCACCTACAGTAGAAAGCTTCTCAGCTGCCTCTGTATCAACCTCGATGTTAAGCTTTTCCTCAACACCCATGATAATCTGGAATACATCAAGTGAATCTGCACCAAGATCGTCAACAAAAGTAGTCTCTGTTGTGATTTCAGCGGCATCAACGTTTAATACCTCTGCAATAATCTCTTTGAGTAAATCGAATTCCATTACCTAGTCCTCCTTTTTCTTTTCTATAACAATATTGTCTCTAATAAACTCGTTAATCTGCTGCTCTTTGAAGGTTACACACTGGAAAATAGTGTTTCTAACCTCTCCAGCCTTTGCACTACCGTGAGTCTTAACAACAAGGCCCTTTAATCCAAGAAGTGGGGCTCCGCCGTATTCACTGGCATCGAACTTTTTAAGAGTCTTCTTTAAAGCTGGAAGTGCAAGTGCAGCGCCGATTTTTGATCTGAGGGTACTCATTAAACCACCCTTAATAACAGTGATAAGTGTACCTGCCAAACCTTCGTATAATTTAAGAATAACATTACCAACGAAACCATCACAGATAATAACATCTGCATCGCCGTTAGGAATGTTTCTAGCCTCAATGCTACCAATGAAATTAATATCTTCGCATTCCTTTAAAAGTGGCATAGTCTCTTTTACGAGAGCATTACCCTTTTCTTCTTCGGCACCAACATTGACAATGCCAACACGAGGATTTTTAACTCCTACAACCTTTTCCATGTAGATGCTACCCATCTTGGCAAACTGTACCAAGTGGCTAGGACGACAATCAACATTTGCTCCGCTGTCTGCCAAAAGAGCAACGCCGGTCTTTACTGGGAAAAGTGTGCCAAATGGTGCACGCTCAATGCCACGGATACGACCAACAATGCCAAGGCCACCTGTAAGAAGAGCTCCGGAATTGCCTGCTGAAACAAATGCATCTGCCTGACCATCCTTTACAAGGTGAAGGCCTACTACCATGGAAGAATCCTTTTTTCTTTTGATGGCAGCAACTGGATGCTCAGCTGTCTCGATAACCTCTGTAGCATTTTTTATTTCAATCTGGTCCTGTGGGTATGTGTAAGATGAAAGCTCTGTTTTGATAACATCTTCCTTACCAACAAGAATAACTTTAATAGCTTTGTTTGCATTAACAGCATCAACAGCGCCCTGTACCATTGCTGATGGTGCGTTATCTCCGCCCATTGCATCAAGTGCAACTATAGTATAATCACTCATGATAATATCCTTTCATACATACTTTAGAAATTATACTTTAAATTAGGCATTATTTCAAATAAAAAAACCTTTCGGAAAATCCGAAAGGTTTTTAAAATTAATCAACTGCGATGATTTCTTTTTTGTTGTATGATCCACAGTTCTTGCAAACTCTATGTGGTACCATAAGCTCTCCACACTTGCTGCACTTAACGAGTGTTGGTTTGCTCATTTTCCAGTTTGCTCTTCTTTTATCTCTTCTTCCCTTAGAAGATTTGTTCTTTGGACAAATAGACATGCTATTTCACCTCCTTAAAGCTATTAAAGACATCTAAAAATTGTGCCATTCTAGGATCTAAGACTGTGTCGTCACATCCACAAGACTCGATATTACGATTCTTGCCACAGACTGGGCAAATACCCTTGCAGTCGTCCTGGCACAATATCTTTGCCGGGAAATTCACTAAGATCTCGTTTAATATGAGTTCATCTACAACTATTTCCTCACCATCAACAAATGAGTAAGGACCTATTTCTTCATCTGGAACTACCTGTCCTTCTGAAACTTCAACAGTTTCATCAACAGCCACAGGTACATCAAATGAAACATCTGTCAAGCATCTGTCACATGAACCAGTTATATTAGCACTAGTAGTAAATGTGATGTGAAGCTTTCCAGAACCAATCATAGACAAAACTACATCAAATGGCTCTGTGCGATTGATAGTAAACTTACTGCCAAGATAAGAAAAATCATGTATGTCGCAAGTTCCAGTAAACTTCTTATTTTGATCAGGTAATGAAGTGATATCCTTAATAGAAATCTTCATATAAAATCTCCTATCCACACTTTGCCAATTATACTAAGCTTTAATATGCTTGTCAAACACTTTTGATAAAAAAGTGCATTAATTTTACAAAAATTTGATGAAATTATTTGCCAGATACGATAGCTGCTGTATCTCTTGCAATCATAACTTCCTCGTTTGTAGGTACAACGTATACCTTAACCTTTGAAGAGTCAGAAGAAACAAGTCTCTCCTCGCCAGCTACGTCGTTTCTAGCGTCATCGATTTCAACGCCCATGAAACCAAGATGGCTACATACAGCCTTTCTAAGTCCTGCATTGTTCTCTCCAAGACCAGCTGTGAAGCAGATGATATCTGCACCGTTCATAGCAGCTGCATATGCACCAACATACTTAGCGATGCGGTATGCAATCATATCCATAGCAAGCTTTGCTCTCTCGTTGCCTTCTGCTGAAGCAGCAATAAGATCACGGAAGTCTGAAGAAATACCAGAAACACCAAGTGCACCAGATTCCTTGTTAAGTACGTTCATAACACCAGCGAAATCAAGACCTTCCTTCTTTGCCATGAATTCAACAGCTGAAGGATCGATATCTCCTGAACGAGTACCCATAACAAGTCCTTCAAGTGGAGAAAGACCCATTGATGTGTCTACTGACTCACCATTGAGAACTGCACAGCAAGATGCACCGTTACCAATGTGGCAAACGATAATCTTTGAGTTCTTAAGGTCGCATCCGTCCATCTCAGCTACACGCTTTGATACATAGCTGTGTGATGTACCGTGGAAACCGTAACGACGTACGCCGTACTGCTCATAATATTTGTAAGGAACTGCATACATGTATGCTTCCTTAGGCATTGTCTGATGGAATGCTGTATCAAATACACCAACCTGTGGCTTACCTGGCATAAGCTCGCGGCATGCATTGATACCGATGATGTTTGCTGGGTTGTGAAGTGGAGCAAGATCGTTGCACTCTTCTACAACCTTGATCATCTCGTCTGTGATAAGTGCAGAAGCTGCGAACTTCTCACCACCATGAACGACTCTGTGACCTACTGCATCGATTTCGTCAAGAGACTTAAGAGCACCTGTAGCTTCGTTTGTAATAGCGTTGATTACAGCTGCAACAGCCTCCTTGTGTGTAGGCATAGGGATTTCTGTGATTTCCTTATCAAGACCAGCCTTCTGATAAACGATACGTCCATCGATACCGATTCTCTCGCAAAGTCCCTTGCAAAGTACCTGCTCGCTCTCTGAATCAATAACCTGATACTTAAGAGATGAGCTACCACAGTTGATAACTAAGATCTTCATAATAATAAAGTTCCTTTCTTTATATGTTTTCTTTCTTTAATAATTGTATTCTTAAACAACATTTTAATTATATCACTAAAATTTGTCTTCTCAACCAAATTTTAATGTATAATAGCCATGTAAAAGTATTTTCGGAGGAACAAAATGGTAATTGGTATAGTTGCGGAATATAATCCCTTTCACAATGGCCACAAGCTTCAGATTGAATACGCAAGAAATGTATTAGGCGCTGATCAGATAATTATAGCTATGTCAGGCAGTTTTACTCAGCGTGGTGAAATCGCATGCTTTGACAAATATTCAAGAGCCAAGGCTGCTCTTCTTTGTGGTGCAGATATTGTACTTGAAATCCCTACCATTTTCGCCACCAGCTCTGCAAGAGAATATGCGTCAGCAGGAGTTGCTTTGCTTAATGCCACTGGTGTTGTTGATACTATTCTTTTTTCAGCAGAATGCGACCGCAGAGACCTGTTTATTGAAGAAAGCAAAAAACTGGTGGAGCTTGAAAATTCCGGCGAGATTAACAACGAAATCAATGCACTTGTATCTCAGGGAATTAGCTATGCCACTGCCAGAGCAAAGGCTTTAAAAGCATTTTTAGCTGAAGATATTATCTCCTCTCCTAATAATATACTTGGAATCGAATACTGTCGTTATATCCAAGCAAATCATCTTGATATGGATATAGCTGTTATGAAGCGTCAAGGCAACGAATACAACGATTTAAGTCTTAGTGGAAGTCTTAGTTCTGCCAGTTCAATACGCCAGCATTACAAGCTTTCAAAATCCTTTGAAGCAGTTCCTGAAGAAGTAATAAATTTATATAACAGCAGTCCATTTATAACTTCCGAAGATATTTCAGAATTGCTTCATTACAAGCTTCTTACCACAGAAAGCTTCGAGCAATATTTAGATTGCAACAACGACCTTTCAGATAGAATCAAAAATAAGTTGCCAGAATTTGTTTCCTTTAGTCAATTCTGCGAAGTTTTAAAAACCAAAAACTTTGAATATTCCAGAATCAGCCGTGTGCTATGCCATATCTTATTGGGTATTACAGAAAATGATTTTAAGGAAGCAAAAGAAGCCGGATATATATCGTATATACGAATGTTAGGATTCAGTAAAAACGGAAGTATTCTTCTTAGTAAAATAAAAGAAGCGTCATCTGCTCCTTTACTTACAGCACCAAATGAAACAATTAATAAATTCGATATTATTTCCAGTGATATTTACCGCACTATCCTGACATCAAAAACAGGCAATGCATATCCTACGGAATATACTCGTAAATTTGACTTAGTAAATATATAAGAATAACAAAAAAGACACCTGAAATCAGGTGTCTTTCTTTCGCAGTTCCTAGCGGAATCGAACCGCTGTTTTCGCCGTGAGAGGGCGACGTCTTAACCGCTTGACCAAGGAACCATATTGCCTTGCCGCTATCAGCGACAAGACATATATTACTATGTGAAATGACTTATGTCAACACTTTTTTTAATCTTCATATCCATTTGGATTATTCTTCTGCCATCTCCATGAATCTGCACACATTTCCTTGATGCCAAACTCTGCTGTCCAGCCAAGTTCTTCCTTAGCTTTTGTAGCATCTGAGTAGCATGTAGCAATGTCACCGGCACGACGTGGCTTAATAGAATATGGAATCTTTACTCCAGTAGCTTCCTCGAAGTTCTTTACAATATCAAGAACTGAGTATCCTACTCCTGTACCAAGGTTGTAAATCTTAAGACCTGCATTTTCCTCAATTTTCTTAAGAGCCTTAACATGTCCCTTTGCAAGATCAACAACATGGATGTAATCACGTACGCCTGTACCATCTGGAGTATCGTAATCATCACCAAATACACCAAGCTCTGGAAGTTTTCCAACTGCAACCTGTGTAATGTATGG
>JAEEGH010022568.1_pt1 | contig 12889 bp, 8 predicted proteins | sample 9134181 | NCBI WGS metagenome assembly JAEEGH01 (sample SAMN16246544, study PRJNA631951) | gut metagenome | biome: gut microbiome; feature: rumen; material: DP-attached | host: Bos | place: Iran: Karaj | collected 2018-10 | reverse complement strand
ATTATATTATTATTTTCTTTATTTTGTGACCCTTCGCGTGACTCTTGGTGTAACCGCTTGCGTTCCGCACCAACGAAACTAGGAGGTGGATTTTTGTCATTGTAGCCGTTTCCTAAGCCACGCTGCTGCTCATCATAACCGACGATGGTTATAATAGTATAGGCTTTAGTGCTCTCGCAAACGATCATGCGTTCGCTTTCGAGGAGATCCAGGAAATCCGAGACATACCGACTGTTGGTTCCCCATTGGTGCATAAGCGTCCTGACGCTTGTGACGAGTTGTCCACGCTCCAGCATCACCCTGGAATTGCCGAAGATCGATGTCGTCGGCTCCCATGCAGCATCCATGACGAGATCGGTCCATCGAAGAAATTTCTTCGCATCTTGCCAAAGCCAATGGCTTTTCAGGTTGCGATATGTCAAAATGAATCCTATAGTGTTCATAGTTACTTCTGCGCTTTCCAGAATCGCAGTATTTCACTGCCAAGATAAAATTTCCTGCCATTACAGCGACGGAAACCGCAACGGATGCTTCCAGCAAAAGTATATTTGCGAAGCGTATCCCTGTGAATGTCGAGCAACTCACAGGTCTCAGCGATGGTGTACATCGCCGAGGGGGATATATTAGGCATACTACTTCTCATCACTGACAGTTTTAGCTTCGGGAAATAATGTTGTTACCGGAATACCTAAATGGTCAGAAATAGCGTGCCTTGCAGCTAGGTCAGGTCTCTGTGCCCCTGTCACCCATTTCTGCGCGGTATGTATTGACCGATGGGTTGCTGTAGCAAGTCCCTGAACGAATAACTCACATGGAGTCGGTTGGTTCTTCACCTCTTTGTCGATCTCGATTAGCGTCTGTTCCTGATACATATTTTCTAAATAATTTTTAAAATATTCGGCAAAAATTTTTGCTGTTTCGGAAAGAATTATTACCTTTGCAGAAATAATAATCGCCGATTTTTTGTTATATATGATAAAAGCAGCGGCAAATATAATTGTTTTTCGCTAAATAAATAACAGAAATTTGACAAAATATTTTTGACAACTATGAGTAAATTAACAAGACGACTTGACATTCAGAAGATTAGAGCTGAAAGAAAAATGACCCAAAAGGAGTTGTCCCGTCTTACGGGATACCCCCAAGGTTTCATTTCCAAGATGGAGAGTGGCAAGGTGTCAACACCAGAACCCTTCATAGAGAAGGTCAAGGAAGTCTTGAACATCAAGGATATAGATCAATATGTTTCCTTTGATCCCGTTGCCGCTGAAGAAGCAGTAGAGCCCTCCACCACTTTGGAGATGACCGACAAAATGATGATTCAGCGCTTATTTAATTTGCTCGAAAAGCGTGACGCTCGCATCGAAAAACTTGAACGTGAAAACGATGAGCTGAGACGCGAAAACGAAAAATTGAAGAAATGACTTGCAAGAGCGCTTGCAAGTTAAAATATTAGAATTTATAACTTATTTATTAACCGTGTTTTACACACTATTTTTAGTAGCCTTCTAAGCTGTGGGTCTTGGGTTCGAATCCCAACAGGATCACTCTTCCAAAAGAAGCCCCCTCGAGTCGGTTTTTCTGACTTGAGGGGTTTCACTTTTTTAGCATGGCATCGAAGAAGATATCGCCCGTGTCCACGTCTTTGCGGGTGATCATCCCGAGGATGTCTAGGTTCTGCGGACTGTCTGCCAAGGGCAGCTCAATCTCCATGCTGTAGTCGTAGGCATCGGTGAAGATGCGGTTCTCCGAAAATTTGTGCAAGCCAAAGGCAATAAAGATTGCTTCATTTGCTGGCATCAGTTTTCCGTTTATCGTCAGTATCACAAAGTAAAATCGGTTGGTTTACCAGACAAAAGCAATCCAACCGATTAGACCTTGAAAAGAGGGGAAATGAGGTTACTCTTCCCCGATGAGTTCTTGTAGTTGCTCAGTAATTTCATCTCCTCTGCGATACCAACTGCCCCAACGTCTAATGGTTAAGACTAAAACCACTACGAACGCGACCAGCATCATAATAGATGCTCGGATATTACCGCTAACATACGTTTCGAGAATTATCAGGACCCATACGGTACTCGCAGTGAATATTTCGACCCGATTACTCTTTTTAAACAAAGACAATAACTGATCTGGAGTGGTAAGGCTGCCAATTTTCTTTTTATACTGATAGAAGTACAGAAATGACCATACCGCCAGGCAGCCAATAGCTATACAAAGTATCAAGGAAATAATGCCTTTGATATCATCCAGTTTTTGCCAAACGTCGATCATAACCAATATTGCAGCAAGCAAGAATATCAGTATACTGCAGATAGTGGTATTGCCTCTTGATTTACACTTGTCCTTGAGCACCTCGAACATCTCGTCTCTGCTAAGGTTACTTAATGCTTCAGTTTCCATCATGTTTCATTTTAATCGGTTAATAACTTCACCCTTTAGACGCACGGGTGCACTCAAAAGCCACACAAAAGTGACGATTTTCTTGAATTATTTCACCTGAATCTCATCGATGAAGAAGTAGCCGTCATAACCGACTCCGAAGTGCCAGTCGGGGCAGGCTCCGATAGTCTTCAGGTTCACCTTGACATAGCGGGCCGATACGGCTTGTGGCATGGTGACCGTCGCCCAGCGGTACTTGGGTGACATGTCACGGTCCTCATCAAAGTTAAAGTTGCCGATGTCGGTAAAGTTCACGTTATCGCTCGAGATGGAATAGGACACGCTCTTGGGCAAGAAAATCCATGCGCCCAGGTTGTGCAGGCAGTCGGTTCGCACGGTCGTGAACTGTTTCTCGTCACCGAGGTCGACCACCAGCTCGGCATCCTCGCCGACCCAGCCGACCCAACTCTCTCCATAGGTCGATCCGCCGAAGAGTCCGTCAGTGAGCGCCGTCCCTGAGATGGGAACGAATCGGTACTCAGGCAGGTTCTTGTAGTTGACTTGGGCTCCCAGGGCGAGGTTGTTGCTGATGCCAGGCAAGTAACGCTCCAGGTACAGGTCACAGTAATCATCCACCGAATTCTTGCGCTCGGTCAAGGACTTGATGCCAGCCTCATAGCCGCGTTGACGGAAGAGTTCCACCTCACGGATGCGCTCCTCGCGGTCACCCTCGGTCGAGGTGCGCTCGATTTCCAGCTTGCTGTACTGCTGCTGTAGCCGTGCCGCATGGACACGCTTGAGCAGCGTCTCGTCACCGGCAACTGCCGCCTCGGCCTGATCAAACAGGTCATCGTATTGCGCCAGCAGATAGGGCCGCAGCATGCCCTCCTTGTGCGACACAGGCGAGTCATAGATCCACAGGTCCTTGCCACTGCCCAACAAGGCCCCCTCGCGCATCTTGAGGTAACGGTACAGATAGGGGGCCGCTTTGCCGTAGTAGCCGTCCAGGAAGGTATGCATCAGGCTGTCGGTATCGGCTTCGACATTCCACATCAGTTTGGAGAGCATATAAGCTCGTAGCTCGCTGAAGTCCACGCCCCTGAAGCCGGCGACCTGTTCAAACAACATCGTGGCATGGTTCTCCTTGAACAGTTTCATATTGGGCTGCAGCACATGGAAGTTTGGGAAAGGGGTGACCAGGTTGTCGAAGTTGATGCCGTAGTCCCAAACGAAGATATTGTCCGATATCTTTCCCCACCCCGTCAAGGCACGCACGAAGTCGCGCCCGCTGGCGTTCTCGGTTAAGGGGACCTCACGCTTGCTGTCGATGCTGCACAGCATGATGTTCACGTTGGGCAACGGCTTGGTGTGCTTGGGAGGCTGCATGCTATAGAGATAGGCCAGCGTCGAGAACTCCTTGTCGGGGAAACGCTGGGCCAACTTGTTCATGAAGCGCACCAGGTTGCCCGACGGCGAGCCCTCGTACTCGTCCACAGCTTTACACTCGGGGCAGGCACATTGCGTGCCGTTGCCGTCATTCTGGCTCACCGAGATGAGTTTCATGCCGGGATTGGCCTTAAAGATACTGTCGATCTTGGCTGCAACCAATTCAAACACCTCGGGATTGGTCAGGCACCACTGGCTGTGGGCGCCAGGGTGGCGCACGCCGTTGAAGAAGGAATAATACTCGGGATGTGTTTTGCCATAGACTGCTGCAGGCAAGATCTGGTTAAAGGTGTGGACCCACATGTTGGCCGCAAAGATTTCTTTAGGCTCCTTGAGTCGGTAGAAGGCCACATAGTCGGGATCCTCGGTGCCATAGGACTGCGTCTGGCGATATCGGAACGATGGTGTCTCGGCATGGTGCTGCTCAGCAATCAAGATGTCGGTGCGCTGCTCCACGGTCCATGCGCCAGCGGCATAGTAGCGCACGCCCAATTCGTTTTCGAGCAGCGTTGCCACACCATAGAGGGCACCCTTACCGCCACCGCTCTTGATGTACAGGCGTCCGTCATGGCAATCGATGACAAAGCCGTCCTCGCCGACTTCGTCGGTCGTGCCGCCGATGAGGATAAGGTTTTTCTTGTCCTTAGATAATGATATCGGCAACCTCACGCCGCTCATGCGCTCAACAAACTTGTTGAGCAGCATGGCCGCATCCCGGTTGACCTCACTCTCTTCAACGATGGCAATCGATGCACGCGGCTTGCCATTCTTCAGTACCTGCAACTGTGCTGACACTTGCATGGCCGCAAGTATCAGGACAGCAAACAACAATAATCTTTTCATACGCGTCTGGTGGATTGATGTTCAATTTCAGGCAGTAAAGATATAACAAAAAATGGACATCATCACCATTTCGCACTACAGGATTTCAAGCGATGGGGTTATTCCGATTTATCTTTCTGTCATTGCAGCAAAGGTAGCGTTTATATTGCTCTAAACACATCACAAAATACTTTTAAGGAAAGGATCTCAATCGATATAGCTTCTCAGGCCTTAGGTCTTACCTCATTTTTAGGTATTGTGCTTCTCGGTGATTGGAAGTAATTTTATACTCCAAAATCACTGAAATGCAACTGATTAGACATATCATACTATCCTTGTTGGTATTGGTCACGCAATTAGCTGATGCACAGGCTTTGATACGTGGAACAGTGCTTGATGCCGAGACCTTGGAACCCGTCATCGGCGCTACCATTACCGACGTGAAGCAGGGCAAAGCTCTTACTGTCACTCAGGCTGACGGCACCTTTGCCATACCTAAAAATAATGAGGTCCAACTGAGGATTTCTTCTATCGGCTATAAGACGCTGGTGACCGCTCCCACTGCCGACGGTCGTTACCTGCTGCATGCCGAGGTGAGCCAGTTAGGAGAAGTGGTGGTGACAGCCCAAGAGAACCGTGGATTGACCACATCGTCAAAAATTGAAAAACACGCGATGGAGCATCTGCAGCCATCGAGTTTCTCCGACCTGCTGGAGCTGATACCCGGCGGACGTAGCATTGACCCTTCACTGAGCACACCTAACAATATCCACATACGCGAAATCTCCACGGGTAACAGCAACTATGCCACCTCCTCGCTAGGCACGAGCTTCATCATTGACGGAGCCCCCATCTCGACAGGTGCCAACATGCAGTATCTTGCCGGTGCTTGGGATGATATGGCCACCAGCCGTGACAACACCAATGCCGGTGTTGACATGCGTGGCATCTCGACTGACGACATCGAGAGTGTCGAAATCGTGCGAGGCATCCCCTCGGTGGAATATGGAGACCTGACTAGCGGACTGGTGAAAATTGAGCGCCGCCGCGGTGGCCATGACTTGAAATTCCGTCTGAAGGCCGATATGGGTTCCAAGCTCTTTTATGCAGCTAAAGATTTTGAATGGGAAAAACACCACTTGACCCTTAACTTGAGTGCCGATTACCTGGATGCCAAAGCAGACCCTCGAAACCGATTGGAGAACTACAAGCGAGTAACATTCTCCACCCGATTGAGAAAAAACTGGGAGCACAAAGATTACAGCCTCACTCTCTCATCCAATATTGACTTTTCCAAATCGCTAGACAATGACAAGGAAGATATCGACCAAACCTATAGCGCTGAGGACTCCTATCGGTCAAGCTATAACCGCTATGCCCTGTTGAACGCCTTGCAATACAAGAGCAAGCAGAATTCTTGGCTCAAATCGGCTGAGTTGACGGTTTCAGCATCGCTCGAGAACGACCTGATTGAACGTACCCGCCTGGTGCAACTGTCACGCATGACCGTCGCTCCCCTGTCAAAAGAAGAAGGTGAGAACGATGCCTATATTTTACCATTTAAATATATGGGACATCATGAGGTGGAAGGCAAACCCGTGAATGCCTATGTCAAGCTGAATGCCCGACTGCAGATACCTAATAACCGACTATCCAACACACTGTTGCTGGGTACTGACTGGAACTTGGACAAGAACCTGGGGCGCGGACAGGTGTTTGACCCACACACGCCAGTATATACCAGCATCTCGTCACGGGCTCGTTCCCTCAAGGAAATTCCCGCCAATCATCGTATGTCGGCCTATGCCGAGGAGAACCTCAAGTGGCCAACTTCTATTGGAACGCTTGAAGCCACGGCAGGCATCCGAGGCACAATGCTCCTCAACCTGGATAATGACTACAAGATGAACGGCAAAGTTTATTGGGACCCGCGCGTGAATATCGGCTACACGTTGCCCAGGCTGTCGATCTTCGGCAAACCCACCTTCATCCGCATTGCTGGAGGCATCGGCCAGCACACCAAGATGCCCACCATGGAGCAGTTATTTCCCGACTTGCTATACATCGACTTCATCCAGTTAAACTACTACCACGACAATCCCGACTACCGCCGCATCAACCTGATGACCTATATCGTCAATCCGCGCAACACTGCCCTGGAGCCTGCCCGCAACCTCAAGAAAGAGGTATCGATTGATATCAACATTGGCGGCAACAGGCTGGCGATAACGGCATTCCGAGAGAAGATGACCTCAGGATTCCGCATGCAGTCCTATTATCGGACATTTCAATACAAGCAATATGACGCCAGTGGCATCAATGCCGCGAGCCTCACCGGGCAGCCCAGTCTCATTGACCTGCCATTCACAGTTATCAACGAGTTGGCTGGCTATGGCAATTACACCAACGGCAGCATGACACTGAAAGAGGGCATCGAGTACACCCTTGAGACCAAGCGATTCCCCGTCATCTTGACGCGCCTGACCATCAATGGTGCCTATTTTCGCACGACCTACGACAACTCCATCGTGGACTCTTACCGTCCCAGTCAGGTGATTGACAATCGCCAGATCCAGTACGTGGGACTGTATGCCAACGACGACGGTTCGGTGAGGGAGTCATTCAACACCAACTTCACGCTCGACACCGACGTACCTCGCCTCAAACTGGGCTTCTCTATCTCAGCCCAGTGCATGTGGTTCACCACGTCTCAACGCAAGGAGGTCAACAACTATCCCGTCCAGTACATCGCCCCCGACGGCAGCATTCATGATTGGCAAGAGAGCGATGCTGACGACATGTACCTGCGCTGGCTCGTCAGGGACTACACACCCTCGCTATTCGAGAAAAACCGTGTCCCGTTTGCTATGAATGTCAATATGAAGGTCACCAAGAAACTCTTTGACGACCGTCTCCACGTCGCCATGTTCTGTAACAAGCTGTGGGACTACACGCCCGACTATGACAGCCGCGGTACAACCATCCGCCGCCATGTGACACCTTACTTCGGACTCGAAATGAACATCAAGCTATGAAACATAACATTATTTTCCTGATATCGATAACACTTGTCATGCTGTTCACCGCCTGCGCCCCAGTGGAAGACGACATCTTCACCACTGCTCGCATCACGGTCACAGCTGAGGGCGACGTATCCATTACCAGCGTCCAGGCGCAGGTGAAGCTGACCAATGTGAATACGCGCCAAGTCACGACAGTAGCCGACTTTAACGGTACCAGCGCGACGGTGGAGCTATTGCGTGGCGCTTATCAGATAGACATTGAAGGCGTTGCCACTTGCCTGTCGCCCGACAATGTCACCCGCATGCGCCAGTTCCGCTGCCAGAGCGACTATGTGGAATTCATCAGTCACGACATCAATGAGGTCACATTAAAAACCATATTTCTCGACTGACATGAAACGCCAATTTTTGCTCATACTCATCCTTATAGTCATCCATGGGGCAGCTATGGCATCCAATGCTGACTCGGCACTGGTCGAGCACACCTCGTTAGCTAGATTGCCCATGCTAGAAGCCATGCGCAACCCTGCCCTGCATGGCATGGGCTATCAGACCCCATACTCGCAGCTGGCAATAGGCATCGACCTTCAGCACCAGAACCAAGCCTTCGTCCCTGAGAAAGGTAGCGGCTATACCCTGCCCTATCTCAAAGTGAATACTTTTCATCCCTTGAACGGGCGTTCCACCGTGTGGGGCGAGGCCTCTTACATGACTGGCAAGGTGCACGACATCAGGTGGAACTCTACCAGCGACTACGACCTATTGCAACCCTACATTCTCGCCGACACCCTGGGCGGAGACACACGACGGGAGCGTTACAGCGTCTCGGGTGGATATGCTACCAGCATCAAAAAATGGCTGTTAGGAGCCGAGATGCACGTCCGTGCTGAGCAGGAATACCGTAGCCATGACCCTCGCATGAGGGGTATCGTGACCGACTTGATTTTGCGTGTGGGCGGCGGTTATGATTTAGGTCACTACCACCTAGGTGCCGCCGTGGAGGGCAATATTTACAAGCAGACCAATAGTGTAGCCTTCTACCGTGAGGAGGGTGTTATTCCTGAGTATCAGATGACAGGCCTTGGCACAGAGTACAGCCGTTTCTCGGGCGACAAGCGCAGCCTCTATTATGACGGAGGTGGTGTGGCCGTCATGCTACATGCCTCCCCAATCAGCAAGAGCGGTCCCTATGCCGACGTCACCCTAGACGAGCACCGTTATCACCGCAAACTCGCTGAATTTAACTCCATGCCGCTCACCGACCATTATAACGAGCACGTGGGGGCGACAATCGGCTGGAAACAAGAAAAGAATCACCGTCTAGCCGTGTTTGGACACGCTGATTATATCAGGCGCACGGGCAATGAGCACGTTGGCGGCACTTCCGATGCCCGCTACTTCCCTGTTATCGCTTGTTTGACAATGTATAAAGGCCATATACTAGACACCTATGCCGGAGCGCTCTATGGCCGAGGCAACTGGAACGCCAACATAACAGCGGGATATCGAGAAGTGAGTGAGGAATATGTCTATCCGCATCGTCAGATGGATGCAAGCCATGTTTATGGCAAACTGCAGGGACAGTGTTTCATCCGTCCTGAAGATAAATGGTTGCTGACGGTGGATGCCCATGCCTCCTACTATGCAAAAGCCGGTGACAAACTCAACATGCCGCTGGCCAACATGGATGCCACTTTTACCCGCTTGATTCAGCACAAGCACAAATATGCGACAGCCAATTATACCGATTTTGGCGCCAAGGTGCGTGCCGATTACGCCATGAATCAGTCCCGCTATGGCCTCTTTGCCGAGGCTGGGGGCGGCATGACCCTGTGCTCGGCCAGCGAGCACCAGACGGCACTGCACTGCTCAATAGGAATCACATTTTAATAACAAATAATTAACAATCAACTCATTAAAACAAAAAGAAAAGAATGAAAAAGTTTATCTTGAACGGCATCATCGTGATGCTCACCGCAGCCATGTGTTTAACATCTTGCAGCAGTGATGACCCCATTCCCGTCATCCCCACTTCGATGGTAACTCTGGAGATCCCTGCCAACTTAGAGAACGCTGTACTCAGCAATGCAGTCGCCAAGCTGACCAACGTCCAGACCAATCAGGTCACCACCGTTGAAGGAGCCGCATTCTTAAAGGACGGCAACGGTTATAAAATCATGTGCAATGACTTGGAGGCCGGTACCTATAACATTGTTGTAACAGGTCATCTCGACTTTACACTCAACGGCGTTGCTGGTCAGAAAGACTTTGAGGTAACGTCAGACAATGTTGTTCTCAGCGAGACTTCACACGACCTGAAAATGGTTGTCTCCACGTTTACGGCCCAGGGCGGTTTCGTCATCAGCGAAATCTTCTTTACTGGCACAATGTCACCCGAGGGAAGGACCTACAGCGGTGACCAGTACATCATCATCACCAACAACTCTGACGTCACCCTGTATGCCGACAGCATCGCCGTGCTTGAGTCAGCCTTCCTGACCACAACCAAGGAGGATTATACCCCAGACATCATGTCTACCCATTTCTCGGTACAGGCCTGCTACATGATTCCCGGCAACGGCAAGAGTGTTCCTGTTGAGCCTGGTCAGAGCCTTAAACTGGCTGTCAATGCTATCAATCATACAACCGAGCAGCCCAACTCCATTGACCTGAGTAACGCTGACTTTGAGTTCTATGACGAGACATCCAACCCCAATTTCACCGATCCCGACGGTGAGGCCCCCAACCTCGACAAATGGTATTGCTACACGGCTACCGTTTACCAGTTCCACAGCCGTGGCTTCAACTCGATGGCCATCGCCAAGATGAAGACCGGCAAGGAAGACTGGCTGGAGAACTACGTTTATGACGCCACCTATCTGTTTGTGTTCGGTGACTTCTCGAGGGAGATGACCAAGAGCGGTATCTACAAGGTGCCCAACGAGTGGATTCTCGACGGCGTGAACCTGAGCGTGGAATCGGTACGCGAGTGGAACGTGCTCGATGCCTCGATTGATGCCGGTTGGACCTACTGTGGAAAGGTGGACCGTGACGAGACTCGCTTCAACAAGTCGGTAATCCGCAAGCAGGATGCCAATGGCAAGTACATCGACACCAACAACTCGACCAACGACTTCATTCCCGAGGCTCCCGCTTCGCTGCTCAACAATTAAAATCAATGAAGAAGTATTTATTATTTCTTATCGCACTGGTGCTGCTGCCCTCGTGGGTGGCAGCCCAGTTGCCTCAAGACCCAGATGTGAGAAAGGGCACGCTCAAGAACGGAATGACCTACTACATCCGCCACAATGCCAAAGAGGCTGGCCTGGCCGACTTCTACATCGCGCAGCGTGTCGGTTCCATCCTTGAGGAGCCCCGCCAGCGTGGTTTGGCTCATTTCCTGGAGCACATGGCCTTTAACGGCACCAAGAACTTTCCAGGCAAGAACGGTAAGCCCGGCATCGTGCCCTGGTGCGAGAGCATCGGTGTGAAATTCGGTGCTAACCTCAATGCCTACACCTCGATCGACCAGACGGTCTATCACATCGGCTCGGCTCCGCTCTCCCGCGAGGGCATCATCGACTCTTGCCTGCTGGTACTCCACGACTGGAGCCATTACCTGCTGCTCGAGGACGAGGAGATTGACAAGGAGCGCGGCGTTATCCACGAGGAATGGCGCACCCGTCGGGCAGGAATGGCCGTGCAACGCATGCAGGAGGATGTCCTGCCCATCATCTATCAAGGTACAAAATATGAGGACTGCATGCCCATCGGCTCGATGGACATCGTTGACCATTTCCCTTACCAAGACCTGCGTGATTATTACCAGAAATGGTATCGCCCCGACCTGCAGGCCATCGTAGTCGTGGGTGACATCGATGTGGACAAGATGGAGAAGAAAATCAAGAAGGTTTTCTCGTCCATCCCCATGCCCAAGAAGCCCGCCGAGCGCGTCTATTATCCAGTGGGTGATAATGACAAGATGATTGTCGCCATCAAGAAGGATGCCGAGCAGCCCATCGTGCTGTGTCACCTGTATCAGAAACGAGACGCCACGCCCGACAGCGAGAAAGACAACGAGGCCTACCTGCGCGACAGCTACATCGACGATCTCATCAGCACCATGCTCAATGACCGTTTTGCCGAACTGCGCCAGCAGCCTGGCTCACCCGTCCAAAGCGCTACAGGACGCGCTTCCACGTTCTTTATCAGTCGTACCAAGGAGGCCTTTGCTTTGAGCATCAGCTGCAAGCAGGACAATATCTTGGGCGGCATCATCTCCGCTGTGGGCGTTGCTGAACAGGCCCGCCAGCATGGTTTCACCCAAGGCGAATTGGAACGCGCCAAGAAACTTTATCTCAATGCCGCCGAACGTCGCTATAACATGCGCGATGACTACCGCAACTCGCACTATGTCAACGCCTGTGTGAGTCACTTCCTGACGGGAGAGCCACTGGTCTCTGTAGAGTATGAATTGGAGAATACCCGCAGACTGGACCGCGAAGTGACCCTTGATGAGGTCAATGCCGCTACCCGAGACCTGATTACTGACAAAAACCAAGTCGTGGTCATGTATGCCCCCGACAAGAAGGAAGTCGTCCTGCCCAATGAGGCCCAGATTGAGCAGGTCATTCTGGCTGCCCAGCGCTTAAACTACGCGCCTTACACCGAGCAACAGTTGGCCGACAGGCTGATTGACCAACTGCCTCAACCCGGTACGATAGTCAGCGAGAAGCCATATAAGCATGGTTTTACCGAGTTCACCCTGTCCAACGGCATGAAAGTGTATACCCGCAAGACTGATTTCAGCGCTGACGTTGTCTCTCTGGAAATGGAGGGTGAAGGCGGCACCTCGCTCTACGGCGATGAGGATATCCCCAACTTCAGCCTCATTTCCAGCTGCGTGAGCGAGGCAGGTGTGGGCGACTTCGATATCCTCACGCTGCGCAAGATGCTCATGGGTAAGTCGGTACGCGTCAGTCCATCTGTCGGTTCCAAGAGCCAAGGCATCAACGGTTCCTCCTCAGTGAAAGACATGAAGACCTTGTTTGAACTGGCACACCTGTACTTCACCTCGCCACGACGTGACACCACGGCGTTCAACGAGTTCATCAGCCGAAACCGTTCATTCCTCACCAATAGGAATGCCTCACCCAAGGTAGACTACAACGATTCCATCCGTGCCATCCTTTACGGTCATCATCCGCGCATGCAGC
>JAEEGH010022566.1_pt1 | contig 12889 bp, 7 predicted proteins | sample 9134181 | NCBI WGS metagenome assembly JAEEGH01 (sample SAMN16246544, study PRJNA631951) | gut metagenome | biome: gut microbiome; feature: rumen; material: DP-attached | host: Bos | place: Iran: Karaj | collected 2018-10 | reverse complement strand
TCTGAGCCAAATCGTGCGCAACTGGTGCGACAGGTCGTTGAAGTTGTCCGCTGGTGGACAATGATGACCATCGACTGCGCCCTCGCAGTACAGAATCGCATCGACCTCAAAATCCGAAGTGAGAAGAGAGGCGTCATGAACGCCTACGGAGAAATCCGCCATGTATCGTCCGAGATACAAGAGGCCAGAAACTTCGCCTTCGCCGACTACGAGGAAAGAAACCGGGGACAAACGCTCAGCATCGATGGTCTGAGGGAATACGCCGTATTCGCCAATCTGCACTTCTCCACACTCTACCGGCTCACCGTCGAACGAGGATGGAAGTCCATCAGACGAGGTGCGTATAGGCTGCCCGATAAGGAAGAGGAGGCCGCGACATGACGCTGTCGGATTTGGCAAGAATCTATTACCCGGAAGGAATGAAGGGAGAGCCAATAGGTCTGCGTCAAAGCCAAAAACTCCTGCTCAATGACCTCCGCTTCGGCAACGGCAAGTTCAAACCGCTGAGAGCCCTGCTCAAACGCACGGGTTGGTATGAGAACAAGAGGCTGTCACAAAAGCAAATAGACTTGATTGTCAAACGACTTGGGGCAGCGTGAAGCTGCAACCATTGAACATTGACCATTGAACATTGAACATTGGCCGCTGGGATTTATTCCCGGCGGCTTTTTTTTATTTGCAATTTGCAATTTGCGTAATTTGCGTGAGCATTTTTCACGCAAATTCTATGAAAATCCGAATCTTTGCACCCGAAACCTGTCGGGTAGCCAGCAGCTGGGCCATGTGCTGCTCCGCGAAATAGCGCGTCACGCCCGTCATTCGGCCGGGGCCCATTTGCAGCGCACGGGAGAGACGATGGCGCCCTCCTTCTTCAGCTCGGCAAAAGCCTTGTCCACCTCCTTGCGGTTGATACCTGTGATCTCTGCTATCTTGCCTGCGTTAACGGGAGCACCGAACTCGCGCATGGCCTGTAATACTTTCTCTTTCATAACGGTTAGTTTTATAGGGTTAATGATTCATCTGTGCCGGACGGGCAAACGCCTCAGCCCCTGATCTTTTCAGCCATACGACGGCCGGCGTCGAAGGCCTTCTGCAGGTCGTTCTCCCAATGCTCCTCGCGATACTGCCGCTTCACGGGCTCGGGGAAGGAGGCCAACTCGTAGCGGTCGTAGTTTTTCACCTGATAGGTGTAGTAGGCATCGACGTGCTCCACGTCGCCCATGGCGCGCTCGAGGCAGCCTTCGATGACGGCCATCGCCTGATAGACCATTTTGGCCTGTTCGCTGTTGGCGTTCATGGTGTAGGTGAGCACAACGGGCATCTTCCTGGGCGCCGTGAGGCTGTAGTCGTTGTAGGAGAGCCAGGGGAAGATGAGGCGCTCCAGCAGCGCACGCAGACGGGCCGTCACTTCGCTGAAATATATGGGCGAACCCATCACGAGGCCGTCGGCCCCGGCAATCTCCTCCAGGAGGGGCGTCAGCGCATCACGGTACTTGCAGACGTTGGAGACGGCGCCTTTGAGCTTGCAGGCCATGCACGAGACACAGCCCTTGTAGTCGAAGTCGTAGAGACGCACTTTTTTCACTTCGATATCGTCGCCGACGGAGCGTGCGCCCTCGGCAAACTTCTGCAGCATGGAGGCCGTGTTGAAGGTCTTTCTCGGTCCTCCGTCAATGATGATAATCTTTTTCATGTTTATCTTACTGTATTAGGATTTTAGAACAACCACCCGTCATTCGCAATAGTTGTGGTCCACCACAATCTCGACCCGCAGCCCGGGCGCCAGAGGATGAATCTCCTGCGTGAGGCTGCGGACGAGGGCCTCATCATCGTGCACACAGAGGTCGGGCACGACATCGACGGAGAGCATACGCTCCGGCTCCGAATAGAGGAAGCCGTGGACCTGCACAATCTCCTTGTGGGCCGCCAGCGCCTGCATCACCTTCGTCTGCAGCTCCGCGCGACGGTTTTCGCCGGTGGCAATGGCATAGACACCGACGGTCATCACGATGCCGTGACGCTCCAGCATGCGCATGGTGATCATGCGCGTGAGGCGGTGAATGTCGTGGGCCGACATCGTGTCGAGGACGTTGATGTGGAGCGAACCGATCTTCAGCTCGGGGCCGTAGTTGTGGAGGATGAGGTCGTAGACGCCGTGCACACCCTCGAAGGCGGACACTTCCCGCTTGATATCGCTCGCAAACTCGGCGGGAATGCTGCTGCCCAGGAGCTCGTTGACGGGCGAAGAGAGCATCTCGAGGCCCGCCTTGACGATGACCAGAGAAATCAGCGCGCCCAGAATGCCGTCGAGCGACACGCCCCACAGGAGCATGACGGCGGCCGAGAGGAGCGTCGAGAGCGTGATGACGGCATCGAACAGGGCGTCGGAACCGGAGGCGATCAGGGCGTCGCTCCTGAGCGCTTCACCCCTGCGCTTCACGTATTGTCCGAGGATGAGCTTCACCACAACGGCGACGGCAACGACGACGAGCGTCGTCGTCGAGTAGGCCGGCTCCGTCGGGTCGAAGATCTTCTTCACCGACTCTATGAGCGAGGTGATGCCCGCCGAGAGCACGATGACGGCGATGATGATGGCACTGAAATACTCGATGCGCCCGAAGCCGAAGGGATGCTGACGGTCGGGCGGACGCTGCGAGAGCTTCGTGCCGACGATGGTGATGACGCTCGAGAGGGCGTCGCTCAGATTGTTGACGGCGTCCATCACGATGGCCACGGAACCGGACAAAGCACCCACGGCGGCTTTGAAGCCCGCGAGCAGCACGTTGGCGCCGATGCCTATCCAACTGGTGCGGATGATCTCACGACTGCGGTCCATGATATTCAAGGCTTTTTGTTTCGGGTTAATGTTTCAAGGAACTCTATTTCGACGATGCGCAGCTCGTTTTTGGTCTCGCCGCCGTTTTTGGCTTTGAACAGGTCGAGCTCGCCGGCAGCAGGCTCCGCCACCTCCACAATGCCACCGAAGGCGTCCTCGTCCTTGCCGGCACCCTTGAGGCGGACGGTGATCTCGTCGGTCTTGACCCGTCTGTGGGGCGTCAGGTGGATGTAGCCCAGACTGCGCTCCGTCTCGCCGCTCCAGATCAGCCGTTTGCCGGCATAAATCTCGAGGGGATAGCTGCGCAGGCGCCAGCCCGTCAGCTTGAGGCAGATGTCGTCGATGAAGGCCTTGCGCTCCAGCTTGTAGCGGATCCAGGCCGTAGAGAGGCGCCCGTCGTTTTTCCACTCCGAGAGCTCGTTGTCGTCGAAGCTGCGGGCGGCGTGTCCGGCATCACAGCCTGCCGTGGCCGAAGCAATCCGCAGGCCGCGCGCCTGCTCCCTGAAGGACGGCGAAGAGGGCGTCTCGCCCCGGGACAGAGAGCCCTGAAGGCTGAACTGCGGCAGATATTCCTCCGGGTTCACACGTTCGCTCGTCACCGTGATCTCCGCCTCCGGCAGCCCTTCGGCGCGTGCTTTGAGCCGGATCTCACCGGCCCGGGTCATCGTGCGGACGAGCACGCGGTTGACGCCGCACTCCACCGGCAGAGACGTGGCGCCGACGTAATTGTCGGAGACATTCTTCGTGGCGGCTGCGTCGAGCAGGCCTTCGGGGCGATTGTCATCGGGCCGCTGCAACGACGGATTGTTGCGCGAGGCAATGCCGCCGATCCAGCGGGCTTCTCCCGAGAGCTCAAAGTGAATCATGCGGTTGTCCAGCGGACAGCGGCGCCCCTCTCCGTCCAGCACCTCCGCCTGGAAGAGCACCATGTCGGCGCCGTCGGCCTTCGTGCCCTCGGGATTCTCCGTCGCCGTAAGCCTGAGCCGAACAGGAGCGCCGGCGGTCGTCAGGCTGAAGCGGCTGCCGTCGGAGGCGACCGCCTCCAGCGTGCCCGCTTCAAAGGGAACGTCCTCAAAGGTATAGAGATAACGGTATTCCTGCCGGCCCCGGCCCAACGAACGGCCGTTGAGCAGCAGCTCCACCCAATCGCCCGTGGAAACGACATAGACGGGTTTCACGGTTCCGGCCGGATAGTTCCAGTGGCCGATGATGTAGGTCTGTGGCGTCTCCGGCTCCACCCATCCGTTCCACATCACCTGATGCACGAAGAAGGCATCCTTGGGGATGCGCATGGCGTCGGTGACGCCGCTGGTGCGGTAGTTCGACTCGCCGCGGTGATGGGTGTTGGTGTCGCTGAAGACGATCTTCACGCCGCCGGAGGAGACGCGTGTGGCGGTGCCGGGACGCTCGCGCCAGTAGTCATACCAGCGGCGCACCATCTCGACGGCAAACTGATCCATGTTGTGGTTGTATTCCTTTGCGGGATTGCCGCGATAGAGCGGGCCGTCGCCCTCCTTGTGGCAGGGATAGCTCCATTCGTCCCAATATTGGCGCAGGCCCTCGTCGCGACAGTATTCCATCGCCCACATCGGGTGCTTGTGCGACTTGTTGATGTAGAGCATCTCGCCGCCGTACTCCGCCTCGTCAATGTCGAGCATCTCACGGCTGCCGATGGCCCGTCCGCCGTAGGGGTCGTACTCGTCGCGGATGGCCTTCATCTCGAGCATGTGCTCGCGCGAAATGCTCTCGTTGCCACACTCGTAGAAGAGAATGGAGGGGTTGTTGCGGTTGTAGATGACGGCATCGCGCATCAGCTCCGTGCGCTGGGTCCAGCGGGGTCCTTCCACGTCTTTCTCCGAATCGCCGGCAGGCATCGCCTGGATGAGCCCCACGCGATCGCACGACTCAACGTCCTGCTTCCAGGGCGTCACGTGCATCCAGCGCACGAGGTTGCCGCCCGAGGCCACCATCAGCCCGTTGGAGTAGTCGCTGAGCCAGGCCGGCACGCTGAGCCCCGTACCCGGCCATTCGTTGGAGGTGCGCTGGGCATAACCGTGCATCATCAGCACGCGGTCGTTGAGCCAGATTTTGCCCTCGCCGAAGCGGGTCTTGCGGAAACCCGTGCGGATGACGACCCGGTCGCTTCCGGCCTCATCAAGCGTTTCGCACAGACAGGTCTCCACCGTGTAGAGATAGCCGTAGCCCCACGACCAGAAGTGGAGGCCTCGCACCTCCTGCTCGGCTTTGGCGACGACGGTCTCTCCGGGCTGCAGGGTGAAACGTCTGTCACCGTTAAATCCGGCCACTTTGTTGCCGTCTCTGTCCTTCAGCACGACGGTCAGGAAGAAGGTCCGGGGGCGGGCGTCGTCGTTGCGGACCTGCGACTCCACATGCACGACGGCTTTGCGGCCGGGGATGTCGAAATCCGTGGCATAGACGTAAGTGCCCGTCGTGCCGAGATCGGAGTAGAGCGGCAGCGTCTGGTATAGCTTGCCGGTGACATGCAGACGGACATTCTTGGGGATGCCTCCGTAGTTGGCGTTGAAGTTGCGGTCGTTCCACTGATAGCGGCTGTTGTGGCGGCGCGAGCGGTAGGTCCAGCTGTTGTCGCAACGCACGGCCAGGAGGTTGTCCCCTTCTTCGACGTAGGGCGTCAGGTCGAAACCGCAGGCCATCACGCCGTTCTCGCTGAAGCCCAAATGGTGGCCGTTGAGGTAAAAGTCGGCGCCCTGACGCACCCCCTCGAACTCGATGAAGAATTTTTTGTCTCTCAACTCTGAACTCTCAACTCTAAACTTTTTCCGATACCAGCAGACGGTGTCGGTCAGTTCTGTGATGTCCTTCCTGAAGGCCTCATCGCCGTTGAACGCATAAGGCAGCGTCACCGGCTGCCAAAGGGCCTCCTCCCAAGCTCCCCCCGAAGGGGCGGCTTCGATGTCACCGATATGCAGATTCCATCCGCCATTGAAGTTGAGCTGCTGCCGTGCGGACGTCGCTGTCGCGAAGACAAAGGCCAGCATGAGCGGGATGATGTTTTTCAGGTATCTCATGTTGTCGTGTTATTGGGCGAAATACTTCTTTCCGTTCCTGATATAGAATCCCTTGGGCCGTCCGGACAGCTTTTGGCCGGAAAGGTTGTAGGCGTCGCCTTCGTCTTCCTGCCCTACGGCCTCTACAGTGCGGACGCCCATCGGATCGGCGGCCACACGGATGATGCCGTCAACGGTCAGCGTCGTGTAGTCCCACACATAGCCTTCCAGCGGAATCTCCGGCTCGAACGTCGGCGTGCCGTTGAGGGTGATGCCGCCCGTGCCCGTGAAGACACGACACTCGTCGCCGGCCTGCCAGATGCCGGTGCTGCGATACATCCGGAAGACGGGACTGTCGAGACGGATGCTCCCGTTCACTTTCAGGGCGTCCGTGGTCTTGTTGCGCCCGATGACGCGCACACGAATGACGCCGCCGCTCTGCACGGTGAGATTGCCCGTGAGGGTCAGCGTGCCGGCCGACGTGCCTGTGGCCTTGCCGGCGCCTATCGTTCCGCCCGCGTTCACCGTGACGCCGGTCGCCGTGCCCGTGCCGACCACCGTGCCGCCGCTCTGGGCCGTGACGGTTGCCGTGGCGGTCTGGGTGGCATTCTCCAGACTGACGGTGCCTTCATATACATTAATCTTGCCCGCACTCGTACCCGTGAGTGTGAGCGCCCCTTCGCCGTATTTGTTGAGCGTGGCGTTCGCTCCGACGATGCCGGCAAAAGTGGTGTTGGTGCCGAGGTAGCCCACATTCCACACGCTGGTGCCCAACTGGGCATCGGCATCGGCGGACGTCAGAGCGCCGATGCTGTGGGTATAGGAAGCTTCCGTGCCGCTGCCGGCCTTGACCCCGACGGTATACACACCGGCTCCCGGCATGAAGGTGCCCTTCTTCATATTCATCGCACTCGTCAGTCGGAATTGTCCACTCGTGGGATTGAGCGTACCCTCAAAATCCACGAGGTTAGTGGAGAAGTCACCGCGCACATAGGGGAAACTGATTTTCACGGTACCCTCCCCTATCCATTTGCCCTGCACTGCACAGCGCTGACCGCCGTTGATGGTAAGCGTCTTTCCCTTAACAACGTTGATGGTGTTGTTCAGCGTGGGTACGGCACCGGTACTGTTGTTGTTGAACACTCTGATTGTCGCATTGCCCGTCACATCAATCCTGGAGCCAGACTTGCCGAAGGAGGCGTTCCATGCACCCTGCGAGAGCGTGCCGGCCTCAAGGATTGTACCTGCATAGCCGTTCGTCCCCCCATAATTCAGATTCAGCTGTCCGGCTCCGCGCTTCACCAGCACACCCGCGCCTGTGAGGGCCGACTGCAACGATGTCGTGCTGTTGGACGGCACAAAGATGGCCGCAGTGTCTGTGAGCACCACATTGCGGTCGGAGGCGGCATTGGTGTGGTTCACGTTCAGTACAGCCTTGCCGAGTTCTATCGTGGAGCCTGCTCCGAAGCAGCTCTCAATGCCCTTGTTCTCCAGATTCTTCACCGTCACGGTACCGCTGTTGATCACGGTCTTGCCCGTGTAGTTGCTCTTCGTGGTGTTGAGTGTCAGTGCGCCTTTGCCATCCATCACCAAGTCTCCCTCGCCGCTGAAACCTCCTTCGCCGTTGAAGACGTAGTTGCCGCTACTGTGAGTGAATTGCACACCGCTTGTCACCACCATGTCGGTCTGGTTCACCGTGCGCTGCGCCGCCTCTTCGGGGAATATCACTCCGTCGCCGGAAACGAAGCACGTCGGGGTCTCGCCGATGACGAAGTTGTCGCTCTTATAGTCCCAGTCGCCGTTTTCAGCACCGGTCCATGTCACGCCCGTCTGAGCAGCTCGTGTCCGGTTGATTACGAGAACCAGATACTTGTCTTCCCGCAGTTCAAGATCGTAACTGATGCCTTCCAGCCCGCGCACTTTCAGATTCGCCGCATCGCAGGTCATCTTTCCGGTGCACTGTGCCAGGATGCACTCACCCGGTGTCTTGTCGTCGAAAGCGATGGTGATGTAGTTGGTCCCCAGGAATGTAAGGTCGCCCTCCACGCTGAGACTGCTCGTTCCCCTGCTGCCTATTTCCAGATAGACATTGCCGGGCAATGTCATGCTCTTCTTGGATGTCATCGGATTGCCCGGCTGCAGACGGCATCCCTCGTAGTTGAGCGCTCCCTCGAAGGTGATGGCGTCCTGCAGGGTGGCCGTTCCGGCGAGTGTGCCTTTTGCACGCAGCTCTACCGGACCTGCTATTCTGCCTGCCACACAGAGCGTGCCCTCGCTGATGATGACACGTCCCGTCGTCTGCAAGTTGTCGTTGATATACACCGTGCCTTGCTGCGACTTGATCACATCGCCACTGCCCGAGATATTGCCTTTGAAGGTGTAATCCTTGCCCAGCGGATTCATGAAATACGTTGCTGCCGGCTGCACATTGTCCGCAATCTCTATGACTGAGGAGTTGTCGCCTGTAAGGTCGAAGATGACGCTCCTTCCGTTTTCAAATGCCAAGCGCTCCTTCTGGTCGTACGACGTAAAGTTGCTGCTGCCGCTGTTCCACGCTCCCTGAGCGTATCTCAAGTCGGTCTCCATCACAGGAGGAAGCGGCGGCATCGGCATTCCTTCGCCCAGATAGAATCCTGTGTTGGGATGCTGATAATAGCCTCTTGTCGTGCAGTCGCCGCGATAATGGGGATCCTGCTGCAGACAGTAGATGCTGTATTCGGTCGGAAGGGCGGTGCTATAGCCTGTGAGTCCGGCGCTATGGCCGGTACCCTGCTTGGCCAGGATGACTTCTTCTCGCCAGTCGCCGATAATATCGCCCATGAATGCGGGCCTTGTTCCGGTAGCGCCGTTCACGCCCCATCCCGACTCGCGCGAGAACTCAATCAGGCGAGACTTTCCCCTCACCGTTGTCACCATCAGGGTCGTGGCCCAACCGCTGCCGCCGGGCGAAGAGAGCTCTTCGCGAAGCAGGTCGCCGTTCCACCAGAATCCCTCAAAACAGGTCGAAATACCCCATTGACTACGGGTCTCTCCCGTGGATTCGCCCTTTGCATTATATATATAGTTGTCAGTGAAACTGTAGATTTCATAGCCTCTGTGGTTGGGGTCGATGTCCATGCACGAACCGCGCCCCACGTCATACACACTCGGAAGATACCAGTCTTTGATGTGCTTACCGGTGGCGGCATCGTATAGACACTGGCCAAGCAGAGCGCTCTGTTGAATGGCAAACCCCTCTATGCCGGGCCTGTCGGGGTCGATATCGCTGATGATAAAGCGGTCGCCGTGGCCCAGACCGGTGGAGTGGAAACGGTTGATCTTCGGGTTCACACCGTAACCGCCGCCCCACAGTTCGTCCCGCCCGTCGCCGTCGCTGTCAAGGATACGTATCTGGTGGAACTCCGCACAACCGGGGCTCTTGTTGTTAGCCGTCCAAGTGTGGCTGTGATGCCAGTTGTCGGCCGTTCCTCCATTCCAGTCGAAGTCCCATGCCAGGATATACACGTGGTGCACGCCGTTGGCCAGACGGTCGGCACACTCCATCACGAGCGAAGGATGTATGCCGTCGAGGTATGCTATGCCGTAGTGCCCCTCCATCGCTCCGTAGCCGAAGCTTCTGTAGTCGGCTCGGTTGGTGCGGCTGTAGTGGTCACCTCCGTCGTTCAGCTGACTGTATATCAACTCGTTGTAGTATTTCTCCGCACCCGTCTCACCGTCGATGACTGAGATGTAGAAGGGCGGATTCTTCACTCCCTGGGTGCGGTAGTCGGTGATGCCATCGTTGTCGGTGTCGGGCGACGTGCTGCCTCCCACGTAGGTGCCCCACTGCTTCGAGGCCTTGTCCCAGAAGCGCGTGCCGTCGCTGGAACGGATAATCACCTCGCAGCGTCCGTCGCAATCTATGTCATAGGCCAGCACCATGTCATTCTGTCCGGCGCAGATGTTCACGTTTGGCCCCATGTCCACCGTCCACAGCAGTGTGCCGTCCAATTTGTAGGCCTGTATCTTGTGAGAGGTTGTCGCTGTGTTTTCCGCATCTTCCTCCTCTTCTCCGCTGGAAGAGCCGGAATACAATCGGTCCACCACTACGGCATCCACCTCGCCGTTGCCGTTCAGATCCATCGGCCACACGAACTTCGTGCGGTAGTCGTCGCGCTTGATGACCGTATCGTCGAAATCGAAATCAAACCACACGTTGCTCCACGCGGGCGCCTTATACAGAAAAGGATTGCTTATCTCGCCTTCCACTCCGTTGACGATGGCACTTACGGCATATTCCGTATTGGCCGTCAACGACGCCGGCGTGTAGTTGGTCACAGTCAGCGGTGCGTCGTTCATCTTCGTGTAGCTCCCGTTACGTCCCGTGCGTCGGTAAACATTATAGGTCGTTCCTTCCGGTTCCTGTGCCAGTTTGCGCCAGGAAATCAAGGCGCCGGAACCGCCGGAACCGGTACGACTGGTAGCAACACGCTGTACAGCCACCACGCCGCGCCCAAGGGGCTGCTGGATGCGTTGCGGGCTCACGGTCAGGGGCAGGAGCGTCATCACTGCCGCGAGAAGAAATCCTGTTGTTTTCATGCGAGTGTTTTTGGGGGTTAGTTTTCCGGTGGCAAAGGTCGCTGTTTTTAGCTTACGGCCCTAAAAACGTCGTCGCAGATAATAAGAATATCGTTGAATACTGACGGCATAAGACATTAGGTTCTGTAATCCTTCGGCATGACGCCGTATTTTTCCTTGAAACATTTGGTGAAATAGCTGGCGTAGGAAAAGCCGACCAAATCGGCAATTTCGTTCACGCTGCAGGAGGTGGTGCGCAGCATTTGGGCGGCGCGCTCCAGACGCTGGTTGCGGATGAAGTCCGTAGGGGTCTGCCCGGTGATGGCGCGCATCTTGCGGTGGAGATTGGCGCGACTCATGCAGAGGTCGCCGGCCAGAGCATCCACGGAATAGTCGGAATCCGTCATGTGGCCGGACACCGCCGCCACCGCCTTGTCGAGGAATTCCTGATCGGCAACAGGCAGAGCTTGAGGGGCGGCATCGCCGTTCAATTCGGGCGTTTTGGCTTTTTTGGCGTTGCTCACGAGCATATAGCCCGCACCGAGAACCAGAATTGCAAAGACGATCCACAGCCAGACGTGCTCATACCACAGAGCCGGACGCACGATGGTCAGCACCTCCACGGGAACGCTCCATCGCCCGAGCTCGTCCGTGGCCCGCACCTCAAGACGGGTGGTGCCGGCGGGCAGACGCGAGATTTTCACCACATGTTCGCCTTCGGGCAAGGGCGTCCACGCTTCGCCGTCGTCCGTCCGATAGGCAAACTGCACCTGCGAAGCATGCTCGAAATCGAGCGTTGACAGACATATTTCCACGAAATCGGTCCCCTTGGGCAGCGTCAGACGCTCCTGCCCGAAGGCAATGAGTTGCCGGTGTCCGTCCACGTCGTATGCCGTCGCTACGGGAGAGACCTCAGCAGTGGTCGTGTCTGTCGCTATCTTCCCGGTCTTCAGGTTGAACATGCGTACGCCGGCGACACCCTCAGACAACAGCAAGGCGCTGTCGCCCTGCAGCCTCAGGGTGCGAAACTGCGTGCTGTCGAGCAGCACCGTCAGCCGCCCTTCATACCAGCGGCACACGCCGCGCGAGCGGCTCAGGAGATACAGACTCTGCGAAGGCTCTGAATAGGCCATGCTGCGCACCTTGTCCAGATTGCCCTGCAACAGCCTCACCTTCTGTCCGTCGCAGAAATACAGGGAATGATACGTGCCGACGTAATAGGCGTCGGGCGCCGTCCTCACCCACGACAGCACTGTGGAGTCTCTTCCGAAGGTTTGCCGGCTCATGACGGAGTCCAGCATCTCCTTCGTCTCCTCTTCCGTCTTTTCGCGATGGCCTGCCGGGTATTGGCTCCAGTCTCCGTTCACCATTTGCCGTTTGCCATCCGCCTGTTTCAGGCAGACAACACCGCCGTTCCACAGTCCAGCCCACAGGGTGCCGTCCGCATCAAGACTGACGGAGAGGATGCTCCTGTTCTTTCCTTCCCACCTGGTCTCGAAGCGCTCCAATAGTTTCGCATCGGCGGACATGTGCAACAATTGGTTGCGGTAAGTCAGCCACATCGTGCCGTCGGGCGCAGCCAGCATACAGGCAATGCGCTTGTCGGCCAGTTCGCTGCTGTCCTGAGGGGTCTTCACCACAACGGGTCTCACCCCATAGTCCTTCTTGCTCAGGATGTATGCTCCCTCCTTGGTGCCGAACCAGATGTCGGCCCGGCTCTTCTGCTCCGCGATGCACAACACGTCGTTGCTGCGCAGCAGGTCGGGATGCAGGCGGTCGCTGCGAAAGCTTTCCGTCTCATAGCCATCGTAGCGGCAGAGCCCCGTCCCCCTGCCGCCGTACCACAGAAAGCCCTCGCCGTCGCGCAGGCTGCAGGTCGTCTCCGTCTTCGTCATGCCGAAGCCGTCCGGCCCTGCGTTGGCGGTCAGAATGCTCAGCAGGAAGCAGCACAGAGAGAGGACTTTTCTCATAGGGCTGCGCTATGCGTCGGCGAAGGTGCGGCCGTCGTCGAGTGTGACCTGCAACGTCTTGTATTCGCTGTGGAAGTCGTTGCGGAGGCGGTCCAGATAGCGGCGGCTCTCCCAGTGGCACATCGGCAGGTCGTGCAGCAGACAGTTGCCGCAGGTCTGAGGCTCTGTGGCGGGTACTTTGTCCTGCGTGAGAATCCACTCGAGACACTCCATCGTGAGCTGCCTCATGTCCTCCACCGTGTAGTCGCCCGTCATGATGATGTACATGCCGGTCAGGCAGCCCATCGGGCCGACATAGACCACGTCGTCCTTCACCCGGCTGTTGCGAAACCAAGTGGCCATCAGGTGTTCCAAGCTGTGCATGGCGGCTGGAGCGACGGCGGGCTCGCGGTTGGGCTCTGTGATGCGCAGGTCGAAGGTGGTGAAGCCCTTGTCCCGACGCGAGACGTAGATGCCGGGCTTGAGCTGCGTGTGGTCGATGGTGAAACTCTGTATGA
>JAEEGH010022564.1_pt1 | contig 12890 bp, 7 predicted proteins | sample 9134181 | NCBI WGS metagenome assembly JAEEGH01 (sample SAMN16246544, study PRJNA631951) | gut metagenome | biome: gut microbiome; feature: rumen; material: DP-attached | host: Bos | place: Iran: Karaj | collected 2018-10 | reverse complement strand
CGGAATGATGATCGCGTCCGTCCCCCTGTCGCGGGACTCTTGTATCATCCGCATCATTTCCGCCTCATCCTGTTCGTTCACGTGTTGCACACGTGCCGTGTCACCCAGGCCAAGTTCGCGGAAATAAGCCAGATAGGCCTCTTCCCTGGCCGTCAGGTTTGAATAAGGGGCCTCGTTGGAAAAGACCTCGATATGTTTGTATCCGTTTGCAAACAGATGGTCTACGGCCATTCTCATAGCCTTGTTATGGTCAAGATGCACCCTGCCTGCCTCTACGTTGCCCTTGGGGTTACGGTTCAGGAAGACCACGGACATCCCCAGCTTGACAGCCCTTTCAATCTCCTTGGAACAGTCATCGGTCGGGGTGATCATAAGCCCTTTGACGCCGTCGGCGTGGAAAGTGTCTATCAGCCTGGCTATCTTGGATGTAAGGTTGTCGGAGCTGCTGAAAAGGACAGTGAAACCGTTCTCGTAAGCTATATCTTCAATCTGCCTCGTTATTTCCGCAAAAAAGCTGTTGGAGATATCCGGGGTAATCACCCCGATTATCTTATTGAAACCGATTCTGAGAGTAGAAGCAGCCTTGTTTGGCGTGTAATTCAACTCTTTCACCACCGCCAGGACCTTGTCTGCAGTTTTGCTTGCCACCCCTTTTCTGTTGTTCAGTACCATTGATACCGAGCCGACAGAAACTCCGGCCCTTTTAGCGACATCTTTTATGGTAATCTTCTCCATTTGCACAAAATTATACATAATCGCTTGAATTATCAAAAAAATCAACGTATCTTAGCAAAGAGTTTGAATCGTTTCAAACCAAGATAGCACACTTTAGACTTCGTTCAATTCAAGAATGTTTTGTATATTAGCGGTTCATAGACTAACAACTGCCAACACAAGATTAGAATATGAAACGACGTGACTTTCTTAAAGCCAGCGGTGCTGCGGTGGCCGGAGGCATGCTTATAGGAAGCGCAGGAAGCCTTGCTTCTTCCTGTGCCGGCAAAAATATTCCTGCAGATAAAGATCTGGATTTTGGTTCTGTAGACGTCCTGGTGGTCGGAGGAGGCCCCGCAGCATAGATGCCGCAGAGGTCCGCCAGAAACTGCTGGAGCAAGGAGCTTTCCTCGGATAGTTTATTACTCTCATAATTAACAACCAAATGAAAAAACAGATTCTGATCACACTCCTGTTCCTTGCCCTGGGAACGCTGGCACTCAGCGCCCAGAACGGGGTAAAGGTAACGGGAACCGTCCTCGACAAGGACGGACTTGCCGTCATCGGAGCCGGTGTCCTTGAGCAGGGAACGCTCAACGGAGCTGTAACCGACGCAGACGGAAAGTACAGTATCCAGGTGGCATCTGCGAACTCCGTGCTGGAGTTCTCCTGCATCGGATACCAGACCGTAGCGGAGACCGTCGGCAGCCGCAAGGTTATCGACATCATCCTGGAAGATGACAACAAGCTCCTCGATGAGGTAGTTGTTATCGGTTACGGCACAGTCAAGAAGAAAGACCTTACCGGAGCTATCGCCAACGTGGACGGCGGCAAGCTTTCCGCCATCCAGGGAGTTGGCCTGAGCCAGGCGCTGCAGGGCTCCATGCCCGGCGTGCAGGTCACGCGTACCAGCGGCCTCCCCGGCGCAGGAGCTACCATCCGCGTCCGCGGTATCACCACCATCGGCGACTCCGACCCGCTCATCATAGTTGACGGCGTGCCCGTGGGCACCATCAACGACGTGGATGTGGACGCAATCGAGAACATCACCGTGCTTAAGGATGCGGCTTCCGCTTCCATCTACGGTGCACGTGCATCGGCGGGCGTCATCCTCATCACCACCAAGCGCGCCAAGGAAGGCCACATGAGCATCGACTACAACGGAAGCTTCAGCATGCTCACCCGTACCCGCCATCCCGAGCAGGTGAGTCCAACCCGTTTCATGGAGCTCCAGAACGAGGCTCAGTGGAACGATGCAGGCAATCCCGAGGGAAGCGATTACTACCAGTATCCCAAGGATTTCGTTGACAACTACATCGCCAACAACGCAATCGATCCCGACACTTACCCGCTTACCGACTGGGATTCCCTTATGATTGATAAATGGGCTCCGCAGCATAAGCACCGCGTTGGCATCAGCTATGGCAACAAGGTTATCAAGTCCCGCGCAATGCTCTCCTACGAGAACGAAGAGGCCCTCTACTACGGCCGCAACGTGGAGCAGTACACCGCAAGGCTCAACAACGACATCAAGATCAACAAGTTCATCTCGGCGTCGTTCGACATGACCTTCAACCATAAGCTGTCCAACAACAACCAGGTCAACCCGGTTCAGGCGGCTTTCAAGTACAACCCCATCTACTGCGCAGTCTGGTCCGACGGCACCATGGGTCCCGGAAACAACGGCACCAATACCTATGCCCGTCTTCATGCCGGCGGCTTCGACAACACTGAGCGCGACGCATTCTACGGAAAATTCTCCGTCGACCTGACTCCGTTCAAGAACTTCAAGATTTCCGCCGTCTTCGCCCCTTCGCTCCGCCACAGCGCAGAGAAGAGTTACGTGGAGCAGGCATTCTACTACAGCGAGCCCGGGGTTCTCAGCAACAACCCCCTCAGCGGATGCGCATCCACCTCGCTGACCGAGAGCCGCACGGAATCCAAAACAATCACCAAGCAGTTGCTGCTCAACTACAGCGCCGACTTCGGCAAGGATCACCACACCACCTACCTGCTCGGTTACGAGGACAGCTACAACTTATCCGAGAGCATGGGCGCAGGTACCGACTACATTGACGTGGCCGGCTATCCTTACCTTAACCTGGCAAACAAGAACTTCCTCAGCGTATCCGGAAATGCCTCCGACAATGCATACCAGTCTGTCTTCGGACGCATTACCTACGACTATAAAGGACGTTATCTCTTCCAGGCCAACGCCCGTTACGACCGTTCTTCCCGCTTCGCAAAGGAATATCGCGGCGCCTTCTTCCCCTCCGCCTCCTTCGGCTGGGTAATTACCGAGGAGCCCTGGATGGCGGGAATCAAGGGCGGGAACTTCCTCAACTTCGCCAAGCTTCGCTTGTCTTACGGTACTCTGGGCAATGAGCGCATCGGTAATTATCCTTACCAGAGCCTCATTTCCTTCGGCAACGTCGTAATGTACGACTCCCCCACCACGATAGCTTCGGTAAAGTCAGCGGCACAAAGCGCTTACGCTATCTACAACATCACCTGGGAGACCACAAAGACCTGGGACGTGGGCGTAGACCTCTCATTCTTCAACAACCGCCTCAACTTCACCGGAGACGTGTACCATAAAGACACTTACGGAATGTTGCTCAGCCGCAAGATTCCCGATGTGCTCGGATATACCGACCCTGAAGACAACATCGGCCAGATGCATACCAACGGCTGGGAATTCCAGATAGGATGGCAGGACCGCAAGGGCGACTTCACCTATGCGTTCAGCGCCAACCTCTCCGACTACACCTCCATAATGGGAGACCTTGGCGGCTATCAGAGCCTCGGTTCACAGATAGTCAAGGAGGGCGTGGAATACCTTGCATGGTACGGTTACCGCAGCAACGGCCTGTATCTGACCCAGGAGCAGGTGGACAATTCCGCCAAGCTGTATCCCGGCGTAGGTCTTGGAAACCTCGAGTACAAGGACCTCAGCGGCCCCGACAGCGAGCCCGACGGCATTATCAACTCCGCATACGACCGCGAGGTGCTCGGAAGCTCCATGCCTCACTACCAGTACGGCGGCAACATCAACCTCGGCTGGAAGAACTGGGATCTTGCTATGACCTTCCAGGGCATAGGCAAGGTTCTGGCATGGAAGAGCAACGCCATGATTTACCGCGACGGTGACGCCTACACCTTCCCTGTCGAATACGACCAGCATTACTGGAGCCGCTACAAGTCCGACGAGGAAAACGCCAAGGCTCTCTACCCGAGGGCCATGCTCAAAAACTCCGGTGCCAACGATTACGAGCAGACTTCCGACTACTGGCTGTTCAACGGCGGTTACTTCCGTATGAAGAACATCACCCTCAGCTACACCATTCCCGAGCGTATCGTGAAGGCCATCAACATGCAGAAAGTCCGCATCTACGGCAGCGCCACCGATCCGTTCTCGATTGACCGCTTCCCCCAGGGCTGGGATCCTGAATCATACACCAACCTCGGCGCTTACATGACCAGGACCTTTACCCTCGGTCTGCAGGTCGTATTCGGAGGAGACACTTCCGTAGCATCCTCAGGAGCTGGCCTCGTCACTCCTGCCGCAGCATCTCGCGCCGCCAAGACGGCCCGTGCCGCCCAGCCTGAAGTCAAGGAGGTTATCAAGGAGGTTGTCAAGGAAGTCATCAAGGAAGTTCCCGTCGAGAAGATTGTTGAGAAGAAAGTGGAGGTTCCCGTTTCCACTCTCAAGGGTGAGTACACCGACGACCTCTTCTTCATCATCGGCAAGTCCGAAATCCGTCCCGACGAAGCCTTCAAACTCGGCCGTATCTGCCAGATCCTGAAGGACAACCCTGACGCCAAGATAGTGGTTACCGGCTATGCCGACTCCGCTACCGGTACCGAAGAAATCAACAAGGTGCTCTCCGAGAACCGCGCCAACGTGGTCGCAGAGATGCTGAAGAGCGCCGGTATTGCTGCAGACCGCATCGTCTGTGAGGCCGCCGGCACCGACAGGGATGCCAACGCAGACCCGTCCGACAACCGTGTTGCCGTTTGTATCATCAAGTAATTAATGCGCCATGAAAAAATATTTAAGTCTTATCCTTTGTGCAGCCCTTGCTTTTGCAGCATGCGGCCCCGTGGTTCCCGATAACGGCAACGAGGTCGAAGAATATGCAGGCAACAGAGTCAAAGTGAGCAAGTCTTCCGAGGAGTCCATCCCCGCAAACGGCGGTTCACTCACCGTGACTTTAAGCGACTGCCCCGACTTTACAGCTTCCCTGCCCAAGACTGCCACCTGGCTCAATTGCTCGCAGTCGGGCAACACCCTTACTTTCAGCGCAAGCGCCAATACTTCTTCTGCACTCCGCTATGCCAATGTGAGCATTATCGACAAGGAGCTCAACATTGCCATCACCAACTTCGACGTTATCCAGGCCGGAACGGCAAAGGAAATCGTCCGTAAGAGCTTCCAGGTTTCAACTCAGTCCCTGCTTGCCAAGGCCGACGACACAAGTGCATCCTTCACGGTCTCGACAGAAGTCGCATGGACCGTCAGCAGTTCCAACCCTGCGTTCGTTCCCTCTCCAAGCTCCGGAGAAGGCAACGGTACGGTGACAGTCAGTTTCCCTGTCAATTCAGTACCTGAAGAAGTCACGGCGGTCATAACCGTCAGCACTACAGACGAAGCAGTGGTCAACAAAGAGCTCCTGGTCACCATCAAGCAGGAGGCCGGCAAGCCCAACAACCCTGCGGTGAAGCCCGCTCCCGGCACCGTTCTGGCCGAGTGGGAATTCGAAACCCAGCAGGCCGAGGCCCTGCGTGCCGGCGGAATCGAAGGGGTTTCGCTTGACGACGACAACAAGCCCGGAAATGTCGGAAATCCCTATGTCCCTTCCCTTGTTGCCGGAAAAGGCAAGCTGGAATATTATAACGGAACCGACAAGAGCTCATACTCCACCAAGAAACACAAACGCCGTATAGGCACCCGTGGAGAGCTTTGCGTCTATGGCACCTGGATAGATGACTACATTCTTTGGTCCGCCCCCACCGAGACTGATGCTCCGCTGGCAGCCGGCACCAAGATCCAGGTCAATTTCGCCCTCCGTCCCAACGGAGCGGGCGTCATGAGAGACTGGAAATGCGAAGTCCTTGACGGTAACGAATGGAAAGAACTCGATCCCGTCAAACTCGAATTCCATCCCGATGCCGCAGGAACAGCTGAGAATCCCAAGCAGGTCAACGCAATTATCGTAAGAAGCGCAACCCTCACCAAGGATACTCCCAATGCCTGCTTCCGTTTCACCTGCACATCCCAGTACAACAGCGCAGGCGTAGAACTTGGAGAGCTTGTGAAGGGCGATGCATTACGTTTTGCCGGAAAATTCCTGGAAGCCACAGAGGCTGAAGCATACCTCCAGGTTCCCGAGAATCCCAAGATTATGGTCGTAGAATAAAAAGACAACCGATATGAAAAAGATATTATTCTCAATACTAGCCGCCGCGGCTCTTCTGACCGCCTGCGTGGATCTCGACCTGACTCCAAGGTCTCAGGGATCCAGTGAAAACTGGTACTCCACCGAGCAGCAGCTTCAGTTGTCGCTCAACGCCCTGTATTCCCCCGGTCTATGGAATTTTGAATGCAACCGCTTTTTCCATACCGACCGTTACAGCGATGACTGGAGCCAGCGCACCGAACTTTACGACTGGCTGGCCGGAAGCGTAGACGACAACTGGTCCAAAGCCAAGAACGAGTGGGCAAACGACTACAAGAGCATTGCCCGTGCCAACACAATCCTGGTGAGTCTGGAAAAGACAAAAGACAAGATGAGCGAGGCCACCGTACACCAGTATGCCGGTGAGGCAAAGTTCTTCCGTGCGGCCATGTACACCTATCTCATTTTCCTCTTCGGCGACGTGCCCTTCTACACCGAGAGCATTTCGCTTGAAGATGCTTACAAGATGGGACGTACCGACAAGAACGTCATCCTGGAGCAGATCTACAGGGACTTCGACGATGCAGCGGCAGCACTCCCCGTCTCTTATACCGGAGCCCAGCGTGTCACCAAGGGTGCAGCATATGCAATGAAGGCCCGTACTGCATTGCTCATGAACGACTGGAAGACCTGCGCCGAAGCGGCGAAGGCCTGCATGGACCTGGGAGTGTACTCACTGCACCCGGACTACCGCGAGCTGTTCCTCTCTTCCTGCAAGACCAGCCCTGAGTATATTTTCGTACTGCCTTGCTCCAACGAGCTGGCTGTACATTCATACGGAGAGGCTGCCACACGCTCGTTCTGTCCCCGTATGAACGGCGGCACCTCCGTTGCCCAGCCTTCCTGGGAGCTCTTCTTCGCTTACACCTGCACCGACGGCAAGAATGTAGAGGACTCTCCGCTGTACGACCCGGCCAATCCTTTTGCCAACCGCGACCCTCGTCTCAGCGAGATTACCGTACCCTTCGATTCGGAGTTCATGGATTACATCTACAACCCCCGTCCGAGCGCTACGCAGACCCTTCAGGTCTCTACCGGCAAGATGCTTAAGAACGTCGACAGCAAAGTGGGTTCTAAGGACTGCTCATACAACGGTCTTATGCTGAAGAAGTTCGTCGATGAGGAGTGGCCCGACGACCGCCTTACCGACACGCCCCAGCGCATCATGCGTTACGGCGACGTTCTGCTTATGTATGCCGAGGCCAAGATGGAACTGGGCGAGATAGACAATTCCGTATTCAAGGCACTCAACAGCCTTCGCGCCCGCGCATACAAGTGCGGCGTAGCAGAGACGGGCAAGTACCCTGCAATCACCGAGACCAACCAAACCGCCCTTCGCCGCATCATTCGCAACGAACGCCGCTGCGAACTTGCATGGGAGAACCGCCGCTGGAGCGACCTTATCCGTTGGAGAATCTGTGACCCCTGCCTCAACAAGCCCATTTATGGCCTGCCCGCTATTGACAAGGTAAAGAAAAACGAGGCTACCGGCTATTGGATATGGCCTAAGGACTTCCGCCCGCACATGAGGATGGATACCACCATAGACCTGTCCGATATCGAGGGTTATCCCGATTATTTACAGATTAATGTAACGCGCCTGTTCGTACCTCGTCAGTACCTTTTCCCCATCCCTCAGAACGAGAGGGTGGTATCCCCCATGCTTACACAGAACCCCGGTTATTAACAGATTACGATTATGAAAAAGTATTTGGCATTACTGGCCGCCGCATCCGTAGCGTTCTTCGCATGCGTGGAGAAACCGGATCCGACTCCCACTCCCGAACCGGAACCTGAACCGGAGCCCCAGGAGAAGGCCTTCAGCGTAACTCCCGAGAGCATCTCCGTGGGCGCAGACGATACCAGCGCCACCATCACCGTGAATGCGGTGGACGTAAAGTGGTCCGCCAAGAGCGACAACAACGCCTTTACCGTGAGCCCCGAATCCGGAGAGGGCAACGCCACCATCACCGTGAGCTTCCCCGCAAACAAGGTCACTCAGGAAGTGAAGGCCGCAATTACGGTCTCCACTTACGACTCCGCGGTCAAGACTCAGAAACTTGTGGTCAACATTACCCAGGCTGCCGCCGCCGAGCCTCCTGCAGGCCCGAAGATGCTTGCCGAATGGGAGTTCTCCGCGGATAACGCAGCATTCTTCAACGAGCATTTCACATACGAGGCCGCAAAGGGCTCCGACAAGAAGCCCACGCCCGAATCCAACGCAGCCGGATTCCTCAGTGACGACCACTACTGCCCTTCCAACATCACGGAAGGCGGCAAGATACGTTTCTGGAACGGATCCGATAAGACCGCAATCAATCCCGACGGCCGCTGCAAGCGCGGTATCGGCGAAAAGGGCGAGCCTTGCTGGTACGGCAACTGGGTAGGCGACATCGCCTACATCAACGCCGCTACCGAGCCGCTTCAGGCAGGCACCAAGCTGCATCTCTGGATGGCCCTGCGTCCCAACACGCAGAACACTCTCAAGTACTGGCTCCTCGAAATCAAGGACGGCAACGACTATGCTCCCGTAGGCGAAGTCTCCACGGTTGCAATCAGCGGCAGCGAGGTCAAGTACAATGTGGAACTCATATTCAATCCCGAGGGCAGCAAGGACGTCGGAACCGATGACAGCGGCAATCCCGTCTATCCCGAGAACCCTCAGCAGATCAATACCATCATCGACAGGGAATATATCCTGAAGGCAAACGTAACCGAGGTTGAATACCGCCTTACATGCGTGTCCACGATGATGGCCGACGGCAGCCGCGAGGCAACCGACATCGGCGACAGCTCCGGCAAGAGGGCCAACCCGGTTGTCCGCTTTGCCGGCAAGGACACCACCAACGGCGGATGCCGCCCGGTTGGTGAGAACATGAGGATTGAAGTTCTGCCGTAAATGAAGTTAAAGTATCTACTTTTCGCTTTTTGTTTAATTGCGCTCCTGCCAGGGGGCTGCGAAGAACCCTATGTTCCTCCCGTGATTCCCGACAACGGAACGGAGGAGCCGGAAAAGAACGTCGATCCGGCTATCGACGTGAAGACCGGAGAGGTGCTTCCCGCCTGGCAGGAGGGCTACCTCGACATCCACAGCATAAACGGCGGCCGCGGCGAGGCATTCTATTACATAATGCCCGACGGCACCACCATGCTGTGCGATGCCGCAGGCGCCCCGCCTGCAGAACTGCACGACTATAGCGGCGATTCGGCCGGGACGCCGTCGAAGCCTTCGCTCAGCGTTAGCAGCGGCGCCGTCATCGTCAACTATATCAAGCACTTCGCCCCTGCGGTGTCGAACGGCAGGCTGGATTATTTCCTGACCTCGCACTACCACGGCGACCACATCGGATCCTGGCGTGACAACTACGCCAAATTCGGCTGGACTCCGTTCGACAAGGACGGCAACACGGTAACGACGGTCAACCTTTACGACGGAGGCTTCTACCTCAACGGCATAGCCGAAGTCGGAATGGCCATACCCATCGACAAGGTCCTGGATCGCGGCGACTGGGCCTCCCGCCCCTCCGCCGATTATTTCGACAAGGGAGGACAGAACCGTTATGCCCTGTATATCAATTTCCTGAACTACTCCTCCCGCAAGTACGGCACCGTTCGCGAAACGCTGGTTCCGGGCAGCGAGGACCAGATGAAGCTGAAGCACGATGCTGCCAAATACAGCACCTTCCACATCCGCACCCTGGCCTCCGGAGGAGACGTCTGGAACGGAAGCTCCGTCAACAGGAACTATGTCCCCTCCACCGAAGAGTGTACGAAGAACCACGAGCTCTGGTCCATCAACGAGAATATTTTCTCCAATGTGTTCCTGCTGAGCTACGGCGACTTCGACTTCTTCAGCGGCGGCGACATACAGTACAACGGCCGCTCCACCTATAGCTGGAAGGATATCGAAAAGCCCATCTCCCAGGTCTGCAAGAAGGTCGAGGGCATGAAGGCGTCCCACCACAGCACTTCCAACACCAACAGCGCCGAGCTGCTCAACGTGCTCAAGCCCGACTTCTACATAGCCGGCGTCTGGAGGGACGTTCAGCCCAACCCCGCCACCATCAAGCGTGTTCTCAACGCCAACTCGTCGGTGAAGATATTCACCACCAACATGGCGTCGAGCAACATTTCCACCCTCAAGAGCGAGGGCGTGGATACCGACAAGTTCAGCACGCTCGGCGGCCACGTGGTGGTGCGTGTGGTTCCGGGAGGCGGAAAGTATTACATTTACGTACTCGACGACTCCAACCAGGAGTATAAGGTCAAGACCAAGTACGGCCCCTACACCTGCGCCAAATGAAACTGATAATACCGTTGATCATTCTTGCATGCGTGTCGGCATGCAAGGATGACGGCGACAAGCCGTCACCCGGACCCAACATCCCCACCCCGGAAGAATCCCCGGAAAAAGTGGGACAAACCCTGTCGGCCTGGACCGAAGGCACGCTGGACATCCATTTCATCAACACCACCACCGGCGAGTGCACCTTCCTGATCTTCCCCGACGGCACCCAGATGCTGGTTGACGCAGCCGGGTCCATTTCGGCCACAGGCCCGGTTGGAAGCACTTCCAACACCGGAATCCGCAAGCGCTGGGATCCGACCACGGATCCGAACTTCAGGGCCGGCAAATTCATTGCCGACTACATTAAAGGCTGCATGGCCTGGACTGGCAACGACAAACTCGATTACGTAATCGACACCCACTTCCATGCCGACCACTTCGGCGGCTACAACAGCACCATGCCCAAATCCGACACCGGCGGCGGCTACGTGAAGCAGAGCCTCCCCGAGGTGCTCGACCTCATACCGGCCGTCAAGCTGATGGACCGCGGCTGGCCCGACTACAACTATCCTTTTGACGTTCTGACCAAGGCCTCCAACGCCGCCACCATCAGGAATTACGTGACCGCAGTCAAATGGCACGTGGCGAACAGGGGGCTCGTTGCAGAGCGTTTCAGGGCCGGTGCCGACGACCAGATAACTCTGACCCGCAACAAGGCTGCGTATCCCGAATTCAAAGTCCAGAACATCGCCGTCAACGGGGATATATGGGACGGCAAGGGCACCACAACAGCAACCGCCACCTTCCCCGCCCTCAAGGACATAGTCGTGAACAACCCGGCCAGCGTGGCAAATTCCGACTGTTGTCCGGAGGAGAACCACTGCACCACCGTATTCAAGCTCAGCTTCGGCAAATTCGACTTCTATCATGCCGGCGACGCCCAGTACGACGGCTGTTCCACCTTTGTCTGGAAGGACATGGAGACGCCCTGCGCAGAGGCGGCCGGGATAGTGGACGTAATGAAGGCCGACCACCACGGGGTGGGCAACACCAACGGCCACGGCTTCAAGGCCAAGAACGGCCACATATGCAACGCCATGGACAAACTTCGGCCCCGCTGCTGGATCATCAACAGCTGGACCGACGGCCATCCGCGCCAGCCGACCTACGAAGGCGTTACCGAGATGCTTCCCGGCACCGACGTATTCATAACCAACACCTGCGATGCGATGCGTTCCTACGCCCGCTACGGCCAGGTTAAAGGCAGCGACGGCCACATAGTGGTGCGCGTGGGCAAAGGCGGCGACAGCTATTTCATCTACACCCTGACCGACTCGGACGGCAAAAAAACAGTCCGGCAGATTGCCGGACCGTACAAATCAAAGTAAGGTTTCTCAGATAGCCGAAGGACGGCTTCCGCCGTCGACGGCCACTTTTCCGACACCTTCGGAAGAGATGGTCACGGGACGCCGTGCCGTATAGCTCCTTCCGGCCTTGGTATTGAGATTCAGAGGAATCACGGGACGGATTGCGAGTCCGCAGTAGCGGGTATAGCCCGCGCCGCCGGATTCATACTTGCCATACATGAAGCAGAAACCGTAGAGCGAATCGTCGTCCTGTCCGGAATTGTCGAGCTCGCAGGACCAGAAGGTAGGATAATCCTCGTTCTGCAGCTTTCCGTCGGCGATGGCGCCGTTGCAGGGGATGAAGATGCTCCTGCCGTTCTTCTTGCTTACGCCTTCGTAGCCGACCACGCCGCTGTAACACTTCTTATTCCACTTGCAGTTGTTGATGAGCTCGATTATCTCCTCGGTGGTAGGCATATACCAGCTGCCCTCCCACTGCACGTGCGAAGCGTCGTCGTCATCGTCGAGTATCGCCTTGTTGTCTACATTGCCGTATTTTGAATTGAGATTGTACTTCTTAAGGGCGTCACCCTCGATGTAGTACCACTCATAGGAATCCCACTCGTACTTGGCGTCGGCCTGCGGCTTGATCTCGCCCCAGGCGTAATAGTCGCCGTACTGCTCGGGAGACTTGGCGCCCAGGTTGCAGGTTGACCAATATACGGAAAGACCGAGATCTACCCATTCGTGACCCATGTGAGGATTCTGAATGGTCATGCCCGGCTTGGCATTGTCGCCGTTATTCTCACCGTTATTACCGCCGTTGTTGTGACCGTACGGCCTGTCGAAAGGGAGTTTGGGCGTACAGGAAGCCATCAGGAGTGCCGCAGCCGCCCAGAGAATACGCATGGTTTTCATAATACAGATGTTTAATTGTTCAACCGGATTACTGCATAAGCCGTGCCGCTACGCGCAGCGCCATTTTTCAGGCTCGCGGAACCCGAGCAGGAAAGGGCCGGTCTCCATGCGTTTCTTGCCTCCCAGCTGGACTTCGCGAAGGTTCACGGCACCGTCGGCGGTACC
>JAEEGH010022563.1_pt1 | contig 12890 bp, 9 predicted proteins | sample 9134181 | NCBI WGS metagenome assembly JAEEGH01 (sample SAMN16246544, study PRJNA631951) | gut metagenome | biome: gut microbiome; feature: rumen; material: DP-attached | host: Bos | place: Iran: Karaj | collected 2018-10 | reverse complement strand
TAACTGCAGCGTGCATCCGAAAAGGTGCAGATGCAAGCGGTCCGCAAGAACAAGGATGTGTTTTCGCTCCTCAAGAATCCGGCCGAGGCGGTCAAGGAATTCTGTAAATAGGGACAGCGATGGAATCGTCACCGTTGCATCCGCTGGTTGCGCTCGAATCAGTGACATTCCGTTATCCCAAATCGGGGACGGACGCCCTCTTGGGCGTTTCGCTTGAAATTCCGCGAGGAAGTTTCTTTGCGCTGTTGGGGCCGAATGGTGCTGGAAAGACAACGCTTTTGCGGCTTCTTTGTGGACGCTTTGCAAATTTTGCGGGGCAACTTGAAATTGCCGCAGATGTTCGCAGCGCAAACGGTTTCCTGAATCCGCTCGCTTGCGGAATCTTGCTCGAGAATCCGGGAATTTATCCGAAACTCTCCATCGCAGAATACATCGATTACTTTGTCGGCTTTTATGCGGCGCAGAGTGATTCGTGGAATAAGGCTTCTGTGCGCGAACGTGTTGCAGGCCTAGCCAAGAAACTGGACCTGCCTTCTCTTGAAACCCGGATGTCTGCCCTTTCGTTGGGGAACCGCCAGAAGGTGCAGCTGCTTCGTGCCATGGCGCCTTCGCCAAAGCTTTTGATCCTTGATGAACCGGTCGCAAATCTCGATCCGATGTCCCGCGAAACGGTGTGGTCGCTGCTTGCCGAATGGCGAAAAGAAGAAGGGGGCACGGCGATAGTCTGTTCGCACATCCTTGCCGAAATGGAAGATGAAGCAACGGATTATGCCATTATCGACCGTGGCCGAATGCTGAAAAGCGGGCGAGTGGCCGACCTCGCCTCTGAATCCGCGACTTTCAAGGTTTCAACCGCTGCCGGAGTGACCTTGGAACAGGTGCGCTCCGCTCTAGCTGTTGCGGGGCTTGCGGCGATTGTGAACTCCGCTTCTTCAAACCTTGCGAATGTTTATCGGGATGTAGTTGATCGCCGAGTTTAGAACGTTTGCGACAGGTCGAATGCGAATCTGCCCGTAGCAAAGTTTTCCATGTCCCAGTTGCTCAAGTCCTTCTTGAACGCATAATCCAGTCTAAACGTCAGGAACTGCCAACGGTAGCGAATGCCGAGTCCAAGGCTTTCTTTTTCGGCTTCTTCGTACACGTCTCTTTCGTTATCCATCACGCGCGTCCAGTCGTAGAACTGTACCAGCTGCCAGTGGCGCCAGCCTTTCCAGGGGAACGTCCAGCGGATTTCTTCGTTGAGTCTGTAGTACATCGGGGTAAGTCCCGTGTTGATGACCGTATCGACGACCGTTTGTCCGTCCTTGTCGACATCGGAAGAGTAGGTCGTGTCGCTTGCGAAAATACTGCGGAATCGGTAACCGCGTACAGAACGTGAACCACCCTGGTAGAATACGCGGGCGTCATCTTCGATGGCCTTCGCGAAAAATTTTCCGACGCTTCCGCTCACGGCTCCGTTGAACGTCCAGAATATCGGATGGTACAAGTTGACGGTGAGTTCTCCGTACGAATAAGGGTTTCCGACCATCGTCAGCTTTTTCAGGTTACCGTTCCAGTTAGACCCCGCGCCAACTGTCGGTGCAAGGCGAATGCCCTTCACCGGGTTAAAGTAGTCATCGGTGTAGTCGAAAGTCAGTGCGATTTCGCCCTTCAACTTGAAAAGTTTGTCTTCGTTCTTGTGGACGTAACGTGTATCGATGGTGTTACGGAATCGGATATGCTTTGTAATGCCGAAAGTGAGGTCGCCTCGGTTGATGATTTCGTTGCGTTCTTCGGTGCTGTCGGGGTATGCGGGCGGTTTCGTTTTTTCGTGGTTCAAAATGAGTCGGTCTTCGAAACGAATTGCCGTCGGAATGAAACTGAAGGATGTCCCGAACAGGAGCGGGTTCGCGTAACCGATGGATGCTTCCTGCTTGTGCTGGGCAATCTGAGCGCCTGTCGAAAATTCATGGAAGTGTCCAAAGAAATTCTTGTGCCGCGCGCGGGCATGGGCGCCGAACCCGTAAGTTTCTTCGTAGAAGAATCCGTAGCGGGTTTCTCCGGGAACACGTTCTGTTGCCTCGAGGTGCACGTCCGACAGCCCGTCTTCGCGAAGGGAATCGCTCATCTTAATTTGGGTGAACAGCTGCGTTGAATAAAGTTTCGAACGGAAAGAGTGGTACTGGTTACCGTCAATGATTTCACCCTTCGGAATTTTCCAAAGAGACGAAAGCCACGCCGTATCGGTAAGTCCCGCCTCGCTTGCGGTATCGTTTTGCTTGTTCCTCTTGTCGCGAGAGCGGTGGCTAGTACTCATCATGTTTCCCATCATCACCTTGACGCCGGGATCAATCGTTATTTCGACATAAATCTTTTTCTGCGTGGTGTCAATCAGTTCCACCGAAGACAATGTCGTATGGAGGTATCCTTCGCGGCGGTACGCCTTTTGAATGTCTTCCATGTCTTCGGCGATGTCTTCGTGGTTGTAGTAATGGTCCTGAGAGGTATTCAGGCTCGTGGTGTCTATGTCCAGCTTATGTTCGGGGGGCACAATCAGCTTGACTCCGTTAAACCGGTAACGTTCACCGTCGCGAATGTCGATAAAGTAACCGCGGACGGAACTGTCTGCCGAAATAATGTCGCGCTGGATATCCATCGAAATATCGAGACTGTAATATCCGCGAGAATAATACAGGGCCTTGATGTTTTCCAAGGAAAGACGCATCATGAAGTCTTGCTTGGTGGTATCCATCATGCCGAATTCTTCGGGAACGTCCAGCTGTTCTTCCAGCTGGAAATTCGAGAAGGCCTTGTTCCCTCGGATGTTCAGGTACCAGGGGTGTTTATCCCCTTCGGCAAACAAGGCTACAAAAGCAAATAGGAGGAGCAGGGCTATCTTTTTCATTTTTCGCCCTCTTTGGGTTTGGGCTTGCGCTGTATGGTTTCACAACTTCCTAGGCCGAGCAAGCAGGGGTTCCAGAATTTGTACACATAGTCGATACCGATGTTCTTTTCGAGTCGGTCCGTTTCGTTACTTTCAGTACCGGTATTTGCCAGGTATTGCTTACGGATAAGCATGGCGTTCAGCGACAATGTCGGCGATAGGTGATTCTTGTGCGAGTATTCCGCCTCCTGGAAAACGGGGAGCGTGTAGTTGACGCCGAATTGTAGCGATTGGTCGTAGGTGCGGTTTTCGTTGCTCTGGTCCTGCGTGTACCCGAAAATTAAGCTCAGGTTTTTCACCCAGCGGTCGAGCGAAATCGGAATCTTGACGTAGCTGGAATCTCGGTCGCCCGTGGTGTTGCTTTCAAAGAGCATCACCTTCATGTCGATGTCTCCGATGTAGTCGCCTCCGAGCGTCTTGTTCGCGGTAGAAGAAATCACCTTGCCAATCGCCTTTCCGGCAAGCTTGTTCCAGTCGGTTTCTTCGCCGTTGTCATCGGCGATACAGCCCAGCAAAATGTTGTAGTAAATGGCTGCCGAAGACGACTCGTTTCCGCAATTAGACGAGGGAACAGCTTGCAGGTTCGAAACGGTTCCTTGCAAGTCCAAGTTGATGGGACACGTTTCTCTGTCCCTTTCGGATTCTTCGGAACAGTAGGGGAGTTCCTGGCTACTGGAAACGTCGATAATACCGTTTTGCCAGGGAACGTCGTTCCACGAAATCAGGAAAGAATTGAGTTCGAATTCGTAAACGTCCTTGACTCCTATGAATCCGGCGTTCGTATTCGTGATGTCGCCACGCAACAGAGGCCGCACCGTATTTCCCAGAACCCAGATGTCAACGGTTAGCGGGAATGTGGCGAACGGGGTGACTACGGCTATGGAATCCATCTGGGAGTCGCTTACGTGTAAGGCCAAGTTAATTGGGTTCGAAACAGAAATCTTTTCTTCCTGAGGTTTGGTGTTGCGCATCTTGGCAACGAAGTTGTTGAACATCGTGAGGTACTTGTCGAGCGCAGAGGGGGTAATGTCGATGTCGAAATCCCTGTAGAATACCATCTTGTCGACAATGATGTTTCCCGTGATGGTGTTGTTCTTGATAAATCCTTCCTGCCCGTGCGGAATGCTGAAACCGATGTTTCCGCGGGCGCTCGCTTCGGCAAATCCGTAAACCTCGTCCTTGAACTTGTACGAAATCCTAGGAATGTTGGCCGTCACCAGAAGCTCTTCGTCGCTGTCTGTCATGTGGCTGTATACGTTTTCCAACGTAAGCGTGTGATTCTCCGACCTGATAGTGAAGTGATCCGATTTGATGTCGATGCCCATCAGCTTCATGCTGTCGAGGCTAAACTGTAGGCTTGCCGAAATGATTTCGTTGCTGTCGTTTTTGGTGCGCGCTTCGTTGATGTTGAGGAGCCCGCCTTCCAGGTGCCCGCGCATGTAAATGGGGAACTCGACCTTGGTCTTGGGCGGTTCGTAAATGGTGGAGTCTAGCTTTATATCGGCAACGATTCCCTTGAGTCCTTTCTTCAAGTCTGCCGAAAGGTCTACGTGCAGGTCGGTGTTCTTGATTTCGCTGACGGTTCCGGGAATAAACCAGGAGCCGTTTGCATCGACGGTACCGATGAAGGTGAAGTCGTTGTTGATGAAACCTTCTGCCCATACGGTTCCGCCGTTATCGCTTCCGTGCGAGAAACTGACGTGGCGCATTTCGTCAAAGACGTGGTTGATAATCACCTGCGTATTTCCCGTCCATCCGCCACCGCCGATATCGAGGTAGGAATTCAACTCGACCTTGTCGTTTTCTGCAAAGATGTTGAGCTTTCGGATGTTGAAAAGCTCTGGGGGAATACGTCGGAACTTGATATCGAAGAAGTCGAGGTTTCCGACAAGCTTGTTTCCTTGGTTGTAGCTCAAGTCACCGTTGAGCATGCCCGACGTGAGCGTGCTGTCGTTGAGTGCCTCTAGCAGTAGGGGAATGCTGAACTCGTGCGAAGTGATGTTCGCGTAAAGCAACTCTACGGGCAAGAAACTCGTGGGCTTGAAGTCCAGGTTGGAGTCGTTGGGCAAGACGAATGCCGCGGTGGCCATGGCCGAATTTCGGTTATGTGTCGCGTAGAACTTGTCGATAAAGATGGTGTCGCCGTTTTGCCGGACATTTGTATTCAGCCCGATTTCGAATGCGTCTAGCTTTCCTTCGATCGAGACTTCGGCCTCACCGATGTTGTGATCGAAATCCTGGTGCCATTTACCGGTCACCAGGCCGTCGATGTTTCTGCCTAGGTGAATGTCCGAAAACGGAATGGTTGCAAATACGACCTGGTCTGCGTCTACGTCGATAGCGATGGTGTCTCCGATATTGATGTAGGCTGACGCCTTGCCGCCGTTCTGTTGTTTCACGTTCCACGATGTGTGCGGGCGTTCGTCGTTCCACTTCACATCTCCGTCAAAGTCGAAAGTTTCCTTTGGCGTGAAAATGGTGCCGTTGCTAAAGTCGATTCCGTTGGCGTCGAGGTCCAGTGATACCTGTAGCGAATCGGCGGCCATGTGGTAGGCGTTGATAATGGACTTTATCTTGGCGAGAATCTTGAGCGAATGTCCGTCAAACACTCCGTATGCCTGTGAACGGGCTCCCAGGGTCAGGTTCCCTTGCGTCCAGTCCAAAGCCCACGGTTCATGCGGCGAAATGTCGCCTGTAAAGGTAATCATGAGCGAGTCCCTGAAATCGATCACCGCATCGACCTTGGAACCCTGCCTTGTTTCTACTTCTACGGTCGCCTTATTGTTGTTGAGCTCAGCAGATTTGATGTCCATGTCAAGCGGCATCATCTGCGGCCCGAATAAGGCGTTCATCTGACGGACATGCCCAGTCATAAATCCGTTGAAGTTCTTGTCGAACGCGGCGTTCAGTCGTATGCTTCCGCCTTCGTCGTTTTTCATGACGATGTTTGCTTCGATGTTGTTTTGATCGCCGTTGAGTTCGATGTTCACGTTTTCGGCGAGCAGCGGCCAGAATGCTCCGACGCGTGTCTGGAGGTTCGCCTTGTAAGTCGCCCGCTTTTTGAGGACGTCAACAGAGGCGTCTGCCGAAACCTTGATGTGGCCGATGCTTGGAACCGCCGGGGGCAATTTGAAGGGGAGCAAGTCCTGGATGTTTGTGACCGTGAGATTTGTCTTTGTCTTGATGGATGCGAGGTTTTCCTTGGGGGCTTCGATGTTTAGCGCAACGGAATCCTTCGGGGTCTTTACGCAACCGTTCAACTTCAGCTTGGGCGTTTCGAAATCGGCGTCGATGTTCACGCGCGTCGGCCCCGGAATAAAGTCGCCGGTCGCACTTTGGACTTTGAGAGAAACTTTCTTTTCTCCCTGGTTGCTTAGCGAAATGTTTTGTGCTTGCCATCCCTTTCCGTCGGACAACATGACTTGCGCGTTCTTGACGTCGATCTGGACGGGAATCGGAATGCTTAGGTTCTCGGGTAGGGCGGGAGGCTCTGTATTTTCCGGTTCGTTTTTGGGTTTGGCATCTGGCGGGGGGAGCTGTACAAATGCAATGACGGAATCGACTTGCAGCTGCACGTTCCTTGTGCCGAGAAGGGTGATGTCTAGGTTGGGGTTCGCTACCTTAATTTCGGTGCCGTCGATCGATACGGATATGGAATCGAAATGGTGGGTGAGCAGTGATTCCATGCTGTGTCCGTAAGGGGTGATTGTGACGCCGGCAATAGTATGCGGGGTAGAAAGAATCCTCTCGAAAAGCGCATGCAAAAACCAGACGCCAAGGGCAATGGCGCCAACAACAGCCGTGGTCCAGACGGCTGTTCCTACAAATGTCGTAGGTCTCTTAGTCAACTTATAGACAAGTATAGAAAATATGGAATTTCTAGACAAAAATGAAAATCGAAAAGTGCGCATAAATCGTTGACTGTCAATGAGTTGTGTACTTGTTTTGACGAACTTGGGGTCTGGCGGTTTCCTTCCCCAAATGAGTGTAAGATGGTGCTATTTTGAGCATTTGTTTCGACTTGACATTTTGTGACATCGGTTTTTATCTATATTAGTGCACATGGTGGCACTAAATAAGTCTAAAGCAAAAAAAGAAATCGAGTTCCTTTGCACCGAATGTGGCAATACCACTCCCAAGTGGGCTGGAAAGTGCCCGTTCTGCGGTGCGTGGAGTAGCCTCAAGGAACATGTTGTCGAAAACGTTCTCGATGGCGGGCGAGCCTCCAGGGGCCTGGGTGGGCCGGTTCATAAGATTGTTCCGCTGAAGGATGTCGCTACCGAAGATACGCGGCGGCTGAGTACCGCCAATGCTGAATTTGACCGTGTGCTGGGGGGCGGACTTGCGCCAGGTTCCCTGGTGCTCATCGGTGGCGATCCTGGAATTGGTAAATCTACCCTGGTGCTTTCCACGCTCGCCACCATGACAGCCGCCGGCGTCAAGACGCTTTACGTGAGCGGCGAAGAGAGCGCCGTCCAGGTGAAACTCCGCAGCGAACGCCTGAACGTGGCGGGCTCCGATATGCTTCTGCTTTGCGAGACGAGCCTTGAAAAGATCCTGCAGCAGGCGACAGAAATCAAGCCGCAGGTGCTTGTTGTTGATTCTATCCAGACGGTCTACAAGGGGGATTTGTCGGGAACGCCGGGGTGCGCCACGCAACTTAGGGAATGTACGCTCGACCTGATGGTCTTTGCAAAGAATACGGGCTGCATTACCATTCTCATTGGGCATGTCACCAAGGACGGCCAAATTGCGGGTCCGCGCATCCTGGAGCACATGGTCGATACGGTGGTGTATTTCGAGGGCGACCGCAATCACCAATACAGGCTCTTGCGCACCATCAAGAACCGCTTCGGTGCAACGGATGAAATCGGCGTTTTCGAGATGACGGGGCACGGACTTTCGCCGGTCGAAAATCCGAGCCGTGTCTTTTTGCAAGAAAATGTTCCGCCCACGCCCGGAAGCGTTGTCTGCTGTACGCTAGAGGGCACCCGAGCTATGCTCTTTGAAACGCAGGCGCTGGTGAGTTCTACCACGTTTGCCGTACCGCAGCGCGTTGCCGCAGGGATAGACCCGAAACGGCTTACCATTATCCTTGCGCTTCTTGAAAAATTCGGCGGGGTAGTCGTCGGCGCTTCGGATGTATTCGTCTCGATTGCCGGCGGGCTGAAGGTTTCCGACACTTCTTCGGACCTCGCCCTCGCGCTTGCGATTGCAAGCAACCACCTCGCGATTCCGCTCGGTCGTCAAGCCATCGTCGTGGGCGAACTTGGACTGTCGGGCGAGGTCCGCTCCGTGAGCCTTTTAGAGCAAAGGCTCAAGGAAGCCCGCCGCCTAGGCATGACCGAAGCGGTGATCCCCGCCGGGGGGCGCCTCCCTAGCGAAACCTCTGGCATGAAAATCGTGCAGGTTCACACGCTCTCCGAAGCCGTCAACTGGCTGATTGATAAAAAGTAAACCCCTCTCGAAAAAAAACGCCTCGGTTTTCACCGAGGCGTTTAAATCCGTTATGCTCTAAGACTACTCGTCGTCGTCACTCTTCTTTTTCTTCTTCTTAGAAGAACCTGAGCCTTCGACCTTGATGTCGGCGGCCTTTTCACCGCGCTTGGTGAAGCCGTACTGACGCGGATCGAAACCGGACGGGAACACCGTCTTGTTATCGTAGATCACCTTCTTGGCGGTGAACTTTTCGATCTTGGCGCCTTCGAGGTTTGCACCGGAGAAGTCGACATCGTTCATCTTGGTGTCGGCGTCAATCTTGATACCCTGCATGTTGGCGTTCGTGAAGTTCACCATTTCAAGCTTGGCACCGGCGAAGCTCACGCCGGACAGCTGGGCGAGGATAAAGTCGGAACGTTCGATGGTGGAGTTCGCAAAGTTGGCCTTGGTGAGGTCAGCCTTGTCGAAAATGTCCTTACGCACGTAGGCGCCGTCGAACACGGCCTTCAGGAGTTCTGCGTTCTGGAAGGAGTTCTTGCTCACTTCGGTATCGTAGAACGAAGCCTTGGAAAGCTTGGACTTCACGAAAGAGGACTTGGAAACGGAGCCCTTGTCGAACACCACGCCCGTGAGGTCCTGGTTGTCGAAGTTCATGTTCTTCAGGGTAGACTGGGCGAACTTGGCCTTCTGGAGCTGGGTCTTGGAAAGGTCGACGTCGTTGAAGGTCGTCAAGGAAAGGTCTGCTTCCTTCAGGTTCACGTTCTTGAATTCAGCGCCGCTGAAGTTGGCCTGGGAAAGACCGGCCTTCGAGAAGTTCACGTCGATCAGGTCGACGCCCTTGAAGTTTGCGGCGATCAGGTTACAGGCGGTAAAGTCCGTCTTCACGAGAGTCGTCTTGCGCAGGTCGCTGTTAGCCATCAGGGAACGCGAGAAGTTTGCGTGAGTGAGGTTAGCCTTGTAGAAGTCGGCTGCGGTCAGGTCCACGTCCATCACGGACGCCTGGGTGAGGTCCGACTTGCTGAAGTCAGCCTTGTCGGACACCTTCATGGCGTCGAGGCGGGCGTTCTTCAGGTTGGTCTGCGGGAATTCGCTATCGAGGAGAGTTGCACGGTAAAGGTTGGCCTCTTCCATGTTGGCGCCCTTGAACGAGGAGGCGCGGATGTCGGCACCGCTAATGGTTGCCTTAGTGAGGTTAGCGTTCTTGAAGCTTGCACCGCTAATCACCGCGTTCTGGAAAGAAACTTCAGTCAGGTTTGCGCCTGTAAAGTTCGGACCTTCGCCGGTGGCACGACGGAAGTCGGTGGTGTGGGCGACAGCTTTTGCGTTTTCGAAGTTGAAACCGTCGATACGCTTGTTACTGAAAGAAACGTTAAGGTCTTTGCCGGCCCAGTTGTCTTGGGCGAAAGCGTTGAGTGCAAGTGCGCTCAGCAGGCACAGGCCGAACTTAGATACTCTCTTCATATTCATATACATTCCCTTTTAAGGATAAAACCAAATAACGGATGCCTCTAAAATAACTAAAAAAATTGACAAATAACAATAAAAAACAAAAAAACTTTATAAATAAAAGCTAATTTATTCCCCGAAATGGCAAATTTTACCTCAAATCGTTATGATGTGGTGGTTTGCGGGGCTGGTCCTGCCGGTCTCATGGCCGCCTGTACCCTGGGACGTTTGACTGGCGGTGCTAGACGGGTTTTACTTTTGGACAAGAAGGAACCCTGGAAAGAACCGATTTTTTGCGCCGAGGCCGTATCGCGCGATTGGCTCAGTGAACTGTGGCCGATCGATTCTTCTTTTGTTCGCGGAACCGTGTCTGGCGTCTATTATACGTCGCCCAAACGTTATCGTGCAGAGTTTTACCGCAAGGACTGCGGACTGATTCTTGACCGTGCCCGTTTTCATCGCTCCATTTCGGACGGCTGCGTTGCCGCCGGAGTGGAATGTCGCTACGATGCGCTTATCAAGAAGCTGGAAAAGACCGCCGACGGTTGGAATGTTTCGGTCTCTGTGGCGGGTGGCGAAATGGAAACGCTTTCGGCGACAGTTGTTATCGACGCTTCGGGCCCGAGCTGCAAGTTGACTCGCGGCATTGAATGCCTCAAGGGAATCGAGTCAGGCGATGCCGACCTGGAACCTGCAATCTTTGCGGTGGCCGAAGGTGTCGAACACAGTAGGGAACATATTGAATTGCTCTTCGGTTCCGAATTTGAATCGGGATACGGCTGGCTTTTCCCGCGTGACGGCAAGGAAGTGAATATCGGTTTTGTGTTGGGCAAGGACGCTAAGCACGAAGTTCCACTGCGTCAAAAGTTGTTGGACTTCATTGCTCATGACTATCCCGGAGCGAAAGTCAAGGCCATCTATGGCGGTGCGATCGCCTGTACCGGGACAGAACAGCGTCCCTTTGCAAAGTGCGGCCTCTTTAAGGCGGGCGATGCGGCCAGCTGCGTGAACCCGATGAGTCGTTCGGGAATTATGGAGGCGCTTGTCTGTGGAAAGGTGGTGGCGGAGTCCGTGAAGGAATGGCTTGACGATTCCGGTGCAAACCGCGAAGCGATCGAGGCCAAGACGCTTGACCGCTGGATGGCCGTTCTTGGCAAGAAACACCAGCAGGTGGCACGTGCAAAGGCCGGTTTTTACAAAATTTCCGATGCACAACTTGACCGTGCCGCTGTAAAACTTTCGAAAATCCCGCGCGAAAAACAGAGCATGTTCCGAATTTTCTTTACGGTGCTGTGGTCCTGCCCCTCGCTGATTTGGAAGATGCGTTCTTTCCTGTGGTAATGCAATGAGTGAATTGATGGATTCTCGTTTGAACGAAGTGCGTGAGACGTTTGCAAATTTTGCAGACGAAGACGGCAAGTGGAAATACTTGTTGGATTTGGCACGAGCCCACAAGGGTATGGATGCATCTCTCAAAGATGAAAAGTTCATTATTCAGGGTTGTGCCTCGACCATGTATCTGGTGCCCAAGTTCGATGGTGAAAAAATTCATTTTGAAATGGATGTCGAAGGCGGAACGACGAACCCGCTCATTAGCCGTGGTCTCGGCGCCTTGGCGCTCAAGGTCTATAATGATATGACGCCTGCAGATATTCTTGCCGTCGACCCGAAGTTTTTCCAGGATATCGGTTTGAATGTAGGCCTTTCGCCGACGCGTTCCAACGGCTTTGCAAGCCTTGTCAAGCAGATTTATTTGTATGCGCGGGTCTTTCTCGCCCTTGCAAAAAAATAGGTATTAAAAAGTAGGTAGAATATGTTTAGTTTTTTGAATGGAAAGAGCCCCTTTGATGAAGCCGAAGAACGCCTGGAAGCAGGCGATACCGTCAACGGAAAACCGAGGCTGCCGTCCGGCCCGATTATGGGTTGGCAAGATGGCGTGTTCCTCCTGGTAATCATCGGCCTTATCGTTGGCGGATACCAGTATTATCAGTACGTCAAGCGCAATTCTGCGGAAACGTTCGCGAAGTGCGATGCTCTTTATGTGGCTGCCGCTCAGGATGTCTCGAAGTATGCCGAAGCGGAAGTTTGCTACGAGTCGACAAGGGAACTTGCCTTTACAAGCGACTCCCTGGAAGTGCTCAGCCAGAATCGTCTCGGTGAAATCGAGGACATGAGGCTTGCGCAGAAGGATTTGCTCTCTGATGCCAACGCCGCTCTCGACAAGGGCGATACCGCTACCGCTGCAAAAATCGTGACGGAATACAAGGGTGCCATGCTTCTGTACACCGGCGACAAGAGCGAATGGGACGAAATCGTGAAGATTGCCGAAATCAAGGCTGCGAAGGACGCCGCGAAAGCCGTTGCCACCCCCGCCGACACCGCTGTACAAAAAAAGTAATCCACAAGATCGCCAACTGAAATAGGGTCCGTGAGCACGGTTGGTGAGCCTGCCGAACCATGCCGAAGGGCCTTGAAGTTGTCATGCCCGCGAAGGCGGGCATCTCCCTTTTTTGCCGTAATAATTTAAATTGTAGGTGAAAAAGAGTCCCGCTTATGAAAAAGTTTTCTTGAACCGATTCGTGGAATATGCCCTGAAGGCTGGCATTTGCCCAGCAGTGACGAATGGAAAACTCTCTATTCTGCTATGGAAAACAACCCCAACGCGATGCTCGCAAAGGGCGTCGTGAACTGGCCTAATGCAACTGATGCCTACGGTTTTTCTGCGCTCCCTATCGTCGAAAGCCTTAACGGCACTTGCTCCATCTTCTGGAGTTCCACTGAGGAAGATGATTTCGGCGCTGCCCCATGGTCCTTGTGTCCGAGCTTTGAGGAATCGAACATTGCGAATGTCAACAATGGCAAGAACGGTAAGGACTTCGTCCGTTGCGTGAAAGACTAGGCTTTGCTTACGGTAATTTCCCTCTCGGTTTCCGAGAGGATTTTTATTTCGATGGTGTGTGTCAGGCCGGGGTCGTTGTCTTCGAGGCGTTCCGGCCATTCAATCAGGCTGATTCCCTTTTCGAGATAATCGGGGTCGAGGCCGACTTCATTGAGGTCGGCGCCCCCTTCGAGACGGTAAAGG
>JAEEGH010022562.1_pt1 | contig 12890 bp, 10 predicted proteins | sample 9134181 | NCBI WGS metagenome assembly JAEEGH01 (sample SAMN16246544, study PRJNA631951) | gut metagenome | biome: gut microbiome; feature: rumen; material: DP-attached | host: Bos | place: Iran: Karaj | collected 2018-10 | reverse complement strand
ATGATAACTAAAAAAGTTATCATTTTTTGTTTCTTGAGCCGATAACGAGACTCGAACTCGTGACCCACGCATTACGAATGCGTTGCTCTACCAACTGAGCCATATCGGCTTGATTTATGAAATCGGGTGCTTCTTCGCACTCACAAAAAGCGTATGTCAGTTTTCAAAACTGAAGCATATTTCATTTTTGCGAGTGCAAATGTACGATTTTTTTTTTACATATCTTATATTTGATAGAGAAAAAGTCGCTTTGTTAACGAATTTTTGGATATTTATGGAACGAAAGGGAGAATAAGTCGGATATTTTTAGTACCTTTGCATGCTGAAAAATTGTAATTGAACATAATAAATATAAATGGAAAAAGTAATTCTTACAGGTGATCGCCCAACTGGCAAGTTGCATATTGGTCACTATGTTGGTTCACTTCGTCGTCGTGTTGAACTACAGAACTCAGGTGAGTATGATAAGATATTCATTATGATTGCCGATGCTCAAGCTCTCACAGATAATGCCGATAATCCAGAGAAGATTCGCCAGAATGTCATAGAGGTGGCTCTCGATTATCTTTCTGCTGGTCTTGATCCAAATAAGTGTAATCTGTTTATTCAGAGTGCCGTTCCTGAACTTACAGAATTGACATTCTATTATATGAATCTTGTAAGCGTTCAGCGACTTCAGCGCAACCCAACCGTAAAGACAGAGTTGGAAATGCGCAAATTTGAAGGCGGTACGCCAACAGGCTTCTTCTGTTACCCTATCTCTCAGGCTGCTGATATTACGCTTTTCAAGGCAACTACGGTTCCTGTAGGTGAAGACCAGAAGCCTATGCTTGAGCAGACCAACGAGATTGTTCGTCGTTTCAACAATATCTATGGTGAAACACTTGTTGAGCCAAAGATTCTTCTTCCTGATAATGCAGCTTGTCTCCGTTTGCCGGGAACTGACGGTAAGGCAAAGATGTCAAAGTCGCTTGGCAACTGCATCTATCTTTCTGATACTCCAAAGGAATTGAAGAAGAAAGTGAACTCGATGTTTACCGACCCTCTCCATCTTAATATCGAGGATCCTGGTCATCTGCAGGGCACTTATACTGATGCTGATGGTAATGAGCAGAGCTATCAGAATACCGTTTTTGTATATCTTGACGCATTCTGCGAGGATAGTGACTTTGAGAAGTTCCTCCCAGATTACAAGAATCTTGATGAGATGAAGGCTCATTATATTAAGGGTGGTCTTGGTGATGGTACTTGCAAGAAATTCCTCCTCAACGTGCTCAACGACCGTCTGGAGCCAATTCGTCAGCGTCGTAAGGAATACGAGAAGGATATCCCAGGCGTTTATGAGATTCTTCGTCGCGGAACAGAAGAGGCACGTAAGGTTGGTGCACAAACACTTGCAGAAGTTCGTCACGCTATGCGTATCGACTACTTTGATGATAAGGAACTTATTGCCGAGCAGGCAAAGAGATTTGCCCAGCAGTAAACTTTGCAATACATAATATTTTGCTCCTAAGCAAAAACAACAGAAGTCCAATTCAACGTGCGTTTGAATTGGACTTCTATATTATAAAACAAGAAAAACGTCTTTTGTAGCTCCTATGTTCCTCTTATGCTGCTCTTATGTAGCTCTTATTGGGAATGGCAGGTTGTAGGGAGTTTACAATAATCTTATGGCAGACGTACTTAATTGAACTTGGATTTGAACTCCAAAGTAAACTATTCCATCTCAGGTCCGCTTCTCCTTCGCTTCTAGTCCGTTTCTAAACCGTTCCTTAGAATGGGAGGAAGATGGGACTTACAACGGACTTGCAACGGACTTACATGGGAGGAAGAACGGAGGTAGAAACGAGTAGAATTATTTCAGTTTACTCTGAATATACTCACTTACGGCTTTTGCGTGACGTACAGGATTACTAACCTGTTGTCCAACCTCTGATGTGAGGTGCTCCATACCATTCTTTACGTTTTGTAACTCGTTGAAGAAATTGCTAAAAGCACTCTGTACCCTGTTAGGGCGACGACGACGTTTGTCTGCATTTGGGTTGACAACGATACGTATGCCTTGGTGTACAAGTTCAATATCGAGGTCGGCTGGTGCTTCGATAGGATCGCCATCATAGTGGATAACACCAGGTTGCTCGCGATGTATGTGGAGTTTGCTCGTCTTGAAGCATTTAATCTTGGAGTTCTTGTCCAGAGTCTTATTGAACATCTCAAGACTAATACTAGGAGCCTCTATGATGTCAAAGGGTTCGATGATGACAACATCCATCAGGCCATCTTTCATGCTTGCTTGTGGGGCAATATAAGCATCATTACCGTATTGTGAGGCATTAGCGCATGACACGAGGAATGCCTTGTAGCTTACCTCGGCATCATCGAGCGTGAGGGTGTAAGTCTCTGGCTTGTAGCTCAATCCTTCCTTCAGTATATTTTCTGCATAGGTGATAGGTCCACGTTTGCCTGCCTCTGCAAACTTGGCACTTATAAAGGCATCAAAGCCCATTCCACAGGTGCAGAAGAATGGATGACCATTGATAACACCATAGTCAAGATCGTGGATTTCGCAGGTGTTGATGACCTCAAGGGCACCTTTGGTATTGAGAGGTAGCATCAGATGACGGGCAAGGCCATTTCCGGAACCGCATGGGATAATACCAAGGGCTGTCTTGCTTTGGGTAAGGGCACGTGCAACCTCGTTTATGGTTCCGTCTCCGCCCACAGCTACTACGACATCTATTCCCGCCTCTCTAGCTTCTTTGGCGAGAACAGACGCATGACCTGCATATTCGGTAAACTTTATTTCTATATCAAATCGGTTCTTGTCTATATACTTGTCGATAAGAGCCGGCATGGATTTTTTGCTTGCTGTACCGGATATGGGGTTTATGATGAAAACTATCTTTTGCACGATTAAATGTATTTGAATGCAAATTTATAAAAAAATGCATATATTTGTAGAGGTTATAATGAATTTTTAACGAAAAAGAGATTTTTATTGACTTAATTGTGCCATATTAGGCAATTTTTTTGTATCTTTGCATGCTGAATGGATAACTATGTGTTGTCGGTTCGCTGTAAGAAGAATAAAAAATACATTATATTATAATGGGACAGTTACAAGAAAAGTACAAAAATTATCGTTTGCCGCAGAAATTGCAGGAAAAAGGATTGTATCCTTATTTCCGCTGTATCACAGGCAAGCAGGGCACTGAAGTGGAAATGGGCGATCATCATGTATTGATGTTTGGCTCAAACGCCTATACAGGACTTGTTGGTGATCAGCGCATTATTGATGCTGCTAAGGCTGCAACCGATAAATATGGCACAGGTTGTGCGGGCAGTCGTTTCCTGAATGGTACACTTGATATCCACGTTAACCTGGAAAAGGAACTTGCGGAGTTTGTTGGTAAAGAAGAGGCTTTGTGCTTCTCTACTGGTTTCACTGTAAACTCAGGCGTTATTGCTGCAATAGGTGGTCGTGAGGACTATATTCTTTGTGATGACCGTGATCATGCAAGTATTGTTGATGGGCGTCGTCTTAGCTTCGCTCATCAGTTGAAGTTCAAGCATAACGATATGGAGGATCTTGAGCGTATTCTGAAGACTCTTCCTTATGATGCTATCAAGCTCATCGTTGTTGATGGAGTATTCTCAATGGAGGGTGATCTTTGTAAGTTGCCTGAGATTGTAGAACTGAAGAAGAAGTACAATTGCTCAATCATGGTTGATGAGGCTCATGGTCTTGGCGTATTTGGTAAGCAAGGTCGTGGCGTATGTGACCATTTCGGTTTGACAGATGAGGTTGATCTGATTATGGGTACATTCTCAAAGTCACTTGCTTCTATCGGTGGTTTCATTGCTGGTGACTGGGATACAATCAACTACCTGCGTCATTCTGCTCGTACTTATATGTTCTCTGCATCAAATACACCTGCTGCTACAGCCGCAGCTAAGTGTGCCCTTGATATCATTAAGAGTGAGCCAGAGCGTATTAAGGCTCTGTGGGATGTAACTAACTATGCACTTAGCCGCTTTAAGGAAGAAGGATTTGAGATTGGTGATACAGAGTCGCCAATTATTCCACTTTACATCCGTGATATGGAGAAGACCTTCGCCGTTACATCTATTGCTTTCGAGCGTGGTGTGTTCATCAATCCTGTTGTGCCACCTGCATGTGCTCCATCTGATACTTTGGTAAGATATGCTTTGATGGCAACTCATACAAAGGAACAGGTTGACCGTTCTGTTGCTATTCTCAAAGGCATCTTCAAGGAATTGGATATTATCAAATAGAGTCCGTTTTATATATAGATAATGCCGCTTATTGGATAATTCCTGTGAGCGGCATTATTTATGTAATCATAAAATGCTATTTCATTGGTAATGTTATTTACATATATTGCGGACACCAATAATTACTCGAATGTGAATGACTTGATTATCTTCCTCCTGTAACGGTTTTTGCTATAGTAGGGGATATTTTATAGAGTAATTTGTATGTTCCAAGACAAAATATAATTGTTGTTATTGGGACTAAGAAATATAATATAAGAACAATATAAGGTGACTGCGGTCGTATTATCATGACAAGAGCCTTCATATACTTAGTCATGAACAAAAGATGAGCGGCAAAGACAAAGAAACTTGCATCACTTAGGAATTTATTGACATGAATCTTGTTGCTTTTGATGAGATTTGATACAACAAAGACGACAGCAATCATTCCAACTAAAATACCAGTCTTGTTGAACCAGAAGTTATATGTTGCTCCTTTTGTTAACGTATCGCTTATCGCTAAAAATGGATATACAAATAGAGTCCATTTCGCATTTTCTGCTAATTTGACAAAGTTTAAGCGGTTGATACTAAAAAAAGCACCAAGTGGGAAGAAAAATATAGATTGATGACATATTTCCGGAATACCCAAATGTTTGGCTAAACTAAAAAAATAGACAATTCCCATTAATATGATAAATACAGCTTTTGTCTTTTTAATAAGGCGATAGATGATAGGAGAGGCTAAAACCAATAACATCAAGTCTCTGATAAACCAAAGTGGAGCATTTATCGGGAATGCTTTTTCTCCTGAGTCCATTGGTAGCTCTCTAATCCAAAAGTAACTAATAAATTCTGTAATGTCAATTCTGTAGTTTTTTAATAATGGAAATAATGATAGGAATCTTGGGTGCATCTGTGTTATCAGAATTAGAAAACCAATAAAATTCCATATCAAGTATGGCACAAGTAATGTCTTATATCGACTCTTTATTTTCTTTTTATAGACATCCTTGCAAAAATCTACTTTATAAAAAAATAAAAAACCAGAAACAAAAAAGAACAATGGTACACTAATCATAGGTAACACATCTGAAAAAAAATCAAAAATATAATTTGTCCATGGCCATAGATCTGCGTAGTTTATTCTTATATTTTGAATTTCGACAGTGGACATTCTGTTGTGTATAAATACAACTCCAACGATTAGTGGGAAACGCAGATTGCTAATTGTTGTTGATAATAATTTGTCGTCTGACATAATTAGGAATCTATGTTCGACAAATACCCAAGGTCGAATTTGTTTAAATGATTGGTAATATAGCAGAAAAGCGGGGTATCTGGCTTTTGCATGTTCGATGTTTGATACTCACTACAGATCTAAATTGTGAAAGTTTCAAATATTCCAAAAACAAGGCATAAGCGTCGCATTTCATAAATGTTGTACATTCTTCGTTAGTCACTAAAACCTATTTTTTTGAATTCTTCGGAATGGGGGGCTATCACTTCCCTTGAGAAGGCTTGATTAGGCATTATTGAATCTTTCGTGCCATTGCTTGAATCTTTCAGCTCCTTCAACTCCAAATTTTTCAATGCTTTTTAATGCATGTTCGTATGTTTTTTCTACTTCTGGATGTGTCTTTGAGAAGAACTTGTCTGCATAGCAGATAATCTGTTCTGCCAAGGTTTCTGGTAAGAAATCCTCATGTGGAAGTGGGAGGGATTGAGAGATAATCTGCTGCTTGGTAATTCCTGCACCTGTATGACGTTCGCAAACACGCGCGTAAGGCTCTATTTCTTCTCGTGATAATCCAAACAGATGTGCATCCTCACGTAGCATCTGTGCTCCTATTCGTCCATGACATATATAAGGCTCTGTGCCATAACACTCTATTCCTGCAGCATCACATCGGATGATACCGATATCGTGAAGCATGGCTGCAGCCTCTATGAAAGGTTTTAAATCTGGATTTTTGCAGACTTTGATGGCCTTATCAGCTACCATTCTGCTATGCACCATTAGTATGTCGCGAAGTTTGCCAGGAGCATAATAATAGTCTATTATCTGCTGATAGTTCATGGGCGTAGCTTTTCAATTAATGGTAGTACGACTTTACGAAGCACCTTCTCGTTAAGACGATGCTCTCCTTCAAAGCGTTGCGCATTTGGATAGTACTTATGAAAGAGATCGTATGTCTTAACTACAGGATCATTTATGCCAAATAGTCCGTAGCATTTCTCACGATCATCATCTGTAATGTCTTTGAATTGCTGTCGTTCTATTTGGTTATGATGTTGGATGAGTTCTCGCGTAACCTTAAATTCTTTCTGGTTATCCTTACGGCGATTGAAGAACTTATGAACACCGGTCTTAAGCCCTGCTCCTGTTGACATGTTCAGAGCCGGATTTACACAGATACGTTTGAAACCTTTCATCTGATGGGCATACATTCCTCCCATGCTTGTACCTATGATGATGTCAGGCTGCTGTTCTTCGCAATATTGCCTTAGGTATGGAAGAGCCTCAAGAGGTTCAATTGGTATGTCTGGTGCGATGATTTCATCATCGGGAAATATTCTGCGTAGAATCTCAACGGTACCGCTTGCGCCAGAAGATCCGAATCCGTGAAAGTAAACTATTTTCATTGTGAGTGTTAGTTTGTGGATGATAGGTGTTGGCGTATGGCTGCAACAGTTTTTTTGTTTAGTGCTTTGTGTTCAAATGCACGTTGAATAGCATGATGGGAATGAGCATCAGAACCGCTATAGTTGTAATAACCTTCATTAAGAAGGTATTCTGCTCGTTCCATTACTTGTTTTCCATACGCCCCAATTAAAGATGTTATATTCAATTGGAATTTTACTCCCATTTCCTTTATGTCCTCATACTTTTCTGCATCCATGTAAAGATAGCGTTCTGGATGTGCAAGGACAGGTGTGAAACCTGCCTTTTGCATATCTCTAAGAATACCTTCCATACGCATAGGAGGCTGAACGTATGATGTCTCTATGAGCAATTCGTTTTGATTGTCACCATGTGGCATGAGAATACCTTGTTCCAATCTCTTTATGAAAAGTCCGTCCATCATATTCTCTGCAGATAACGCAAGTTCTATGTTGCCTTGATATGCAGATTTCAGTTCTTCAAAACGAGTTTTTATTTTTTCGGGAGTGTTGGGACAATCTTCCATGATATGAGGTGTTAGCCACACTTTCTTTACTCCCATTTGTTCATACATCGAGAGTATTGTAATAGACTCTTTAATGGATTGGATTCCATCATCCACACCAGGAAGAATATGTGAATGACGGTCTGTCCATCCGTCAAATATTCCTGATTGTTGCAGATTATATTTGCTTGAGAAAGGCCACATAACTTAAAACTCCTTACTGCTATATCCTTCTGAATATCCACTTCCATAGTAACCGTAGCCACCGTATCCGTATCCATAGCCATAACCATAGCGGTATCCATAGCGACGATAACCATAGCGTGAATTTGCCGTAAGTGTACCATTAAGGATGACACCCATGTTGTTGAAACGCTGATCATCGTAATATTCTTCGATGATAGGTAGGAAGTCAAGTTCCATGAGACCTACACGGATAACGAAGAGTGAGATGTCTGCATGTTTCGCAAGAATACTTGTGTCCGCTACAATCTCAACAGGTGGGCAATCAAAGAATACGTAGTCGAACTCTTCACGAATCTCGTCGATAAGTTCTGTGAAGCGATCATAACTGATAATCTCTGCAGGGTTTGGAGGCAAGGTGCCGGCAGGAAGTATGAAGAATGTATCTGAACCTTCACCAGGAATAAGTACATCATGCCAGTCGGATACGGCTCCGTTGATGTAGTCAGAAACACCTTGATCAGGTTTGCCGACATAGTCAGAAAGAGAGCGACGACGAAGGTCAAGGTCGATAGCACATACTTTTTTGCCTTTGAGTGACATACATTTAGCAAGGTTGTAGCTTATGAAGGTCTTACCGGAACCAGGATTTGCAGAGGTTGTCATAATAACCTTGAGATCTTTGTTCTGACCTATCATGAACTCAACATTAGTACGAAGTACACGGAATGCCTCATTAATGATGTTACGGCTTCCTTGCTTAACGACGATATGTGCTTTCGACTTTACACGTTTCTTGCGGTTTACGCTACTATTACGCCTGAGATTCTTAATCTTTTCAGAAACGGTCTTAACGTATGATGTACTCTCTTCATCTGGGAATTCCAATTGTGGAAGTTCACCGACAAAAGGAATAGGGAGTTTCTCAATATCCTTACGTCCACGAACCTTGGTGTTTAAGAACTCGCGAAGTACAATGACAAGGAATGGGAAACCAAGGCCAATTCCGAGAGCAATCATCCAAATCTTCTTGTTGTTTGGATATGCTTGCTGACTGGAACCACTTGCTTTTTGCAGTACACGTGTATTATATGCATCAAATGCCTGGTTCAGGTTGTTCTGCTCACGAGTTTGCAAGAGATATGTGTATAGTTGTTCCTTAATCTTGCGACGACGCTCGATTTCTGCGTATTTTTTAGCCTTTGAAGGGGTTTTGTCTATTTCTTTATTATTGCGCTGATTATTTGTTTGAAGCATCTGAACCTGTGTGTTAAGCATGTTTAGATGTGTGTCTAGTGTTGCTATTATACCTCGGCGTTGTACTTCCATCTGTTTTGTGATGTCACTAACCATAGGATTTGATTCTGAGGAAGCAGAAATAAGGTTACTACGCTCAAGTGCAAGGGCGTTATATTCATTTACCTGCAACTGAAGTGCAGGATTGTTTATACCAGCACTAAGTGGAAGGGTATGGTCATAGCCTTTTATTTTGTTTATATAGTTGCGGAAATATTGGGTGAGAGCAAGCTCGTTTTCATATGACAATCCTTGGTCATCATAATTGTATGAGCGTTGCATGTAGCGTTGACCTTCATCGGCCAGATTGAGGGTGTGATTTGATATTTGGTAGCTACTCATCTCATCCTCAACATCATCAAGCTCTTTCTCCAAACTAACAAGACGTTCCTTAATGAATTGGTTCGTGGAAATGATAATTTGATTTCGGTCTTCTATCCATTGTTCGTTGTAAACAGCAATAAGCTTGTTGAGAACATCGTCCGCACGCTCAATGTTCACGTCTGTCAGAGAAAGATCTATTACAGATGATCTTTCGTCAGTGTTGGCAACATACAAATTCCTGAGATAATATTGTGTTGCTGCATTTACCGTAGTTTTTATTACGGTTATGTGGTTATTTGAGCGCCATTGGAAAACTTTTGAAGGGATAATTGTTATATATCCGAAAGGCGTTTTAAATGGCTTGTTGAATTCTCCTTTATATTTGAGTTTGCCATGTCCTGCGCTATGTTCTTTGTCCCATTTCAAGATAATCTCTTTGTCGTTTTTGATTTCAACGTCAAATTCCGTGTTGATTTCGTCAGAAGAAAACTTTGCGACAATAGGAAGGCTTGAACCATAAAGCGCTGTATTGCGCAAATGTCCTTGAACTTCATATCTTGTACTAAGATCTAATTGCTTAACCACTTTTTCCATAAGGTCTGGCTTGCGGAAGGCAATAATCTCATTGTTCAGTGAAGTGTTTGGCATTATGCTCTTTCCATTCCTGAACTTTGTAAAGACGTTGTCCATAGCTTCACTCTCTTTGGCGTCTTTAACAACGAGTGAAGCACTACGAACATATATTGGCTGTGTAATTCGTAGGTATATAAATGCTGCAGAGCATGTGATGGTAACACAGAGGACGAACCAAAACCAGTTGCTGATACACAAACCCGGAATGGCTGAGAAATCAAAACTGCTTCCTCCATCCTGCTCATTGAGCATTTGTTTCGCTTTATTCTGAACTTTATTCATAGTTTACTTAGCAAATAGGTTTATGATAGAGTATATGGTCATACCAAGACCTGTGAGACCGGTCCAGAAACCCCATGTCTGGAAAAGATTTCCATTAACTGTTGAATTGCGCTTGGTCTTGTCGTTTGGCTCTATATATACGATATCATTTTGATGAACATAGTATGCTGGAGAGTCATAGACGTTTTGCATCTTGGTAAGGTCAATCTCATATTGACTGCGAACTCCATCTTCTTCACGTATGACTAGGATATTCTTGCGAAGAGCGTCGATGTTAAGGTCGCCCATTAGAGCAAGGAGCTCAAAGAATGTAAGGCGATCCTTGTCTATGTTGATGCGTTTGCCCCCACCTTCTCCAAGAATGGTTACATATAGACCTGTGTATTCAACTTTTACGATGGCGTCATCTACAAGTTTACTATTGCGGAGAATGCTAGTGAGTGTATCTGTGATTTCCTTACGGTCTAGACCTTCGAGTTTTAGTTTTCCAAGTACAGGGAAATCAATCTCTCCATTTTCATCAACTAAATATCCGCTTTGGCCATTGCTTAAGCCCAAATTACTCATGTTATTGCCACTATACATGTTAAACTGTTGTGACAATTTCTCGTTACGTGACTTGACATATATACTCACACGATCACCAGGACGAACCTTGAACGGTGTAGAGTTCCTGATTATTGCCGGAGCAGATGTACCAGGTTGACGATCTTGGAAATATGCAATATCTTGAGGCGTGCTGCATGAAACCATAAGCACTCCGAATAATAGTATCAAAATGTATTTTTTCATAATTCAATAATTCTTAGGTGGCAAAATTAATAAAAAAAACTAATATGTGCAAATAATGTGGCTTGAAATTCATCTACAGATGATATTATAAGAATGATATTGGCAAATTTTACGGAAAAGTTTGTAAATGTCATGAAAAATGTGTACCTTTGCAACGTTTATGTGTACCATTGGGGCTTTATCTCCGATTTGATTCGGGGCTGACTGGATTTGACAGCGGGACGAGATGGTACGTAAGCATGCAGAGTAACGGCTGTGAACTCTATAATCACTTCGGTCAACAATTTAATTGGCGAAAACAACTACGCTCTCGCTGCTTAATCGAAGTATAGTAGATTAGCTTTATTCCCTTGCTAGGCGAGGGAACGGGACATCGCTCAGAGCCCTCTTCTTGAGGCTGACTGGTCAATGCGGTGCAATAATATCAGGAATAGTCAACGGCTTGTCTCGTGTCGGTGATGAAACTTTAGAGAATAAGGCAACAGTTGGTGGCTTGGGTCTTGCTGTTGCACGAAAATGAAGGCCAAGATAAGCATGTAGAAAGCGTATGGTTTCCCCGTTTGGACGAGGGTTCGAATCCCTCCAGCTCCACTTAAACTAAAAAGAGCGAACATTAAAATTGTTCGCTCTTTTTATTTGTTAGCATATCAAAAATGTTGTGATTTATACTATCAAATATATTTACTCGTTGTCGAGGTTTGTCTCTTCAAGTGTGTATTGGCTGCTACCGTCAAAACAATGTGTGCAGACCATATCCTTTGGTAGTCCGATGGCTTTAATCAATGTTTCTAACTTTGTGAATTTCAGAGATGTAAGCCCAAATCGTTCTTGGATGATGCTAACCATCTTCTTGTACTGAGGAGAGTCGGTTGTTGCATAGATTTTGAGAATCTCAGGATCTTGTGCCTTTTCTTCTCCTTCAAGTTCTGCAATAATACGACGTGTTATCAATTCCATCTCACTTTTTGAAGATGTGAAGTTGATAAACTGACAGCCGTAAACCAATGGCGGACATGCAATACGCATGTGGACTTCTTTTGCTCCAGATTCAAACAGACATTTGGTGTTGTCTCTAAGCTGAGTACCGCGAACGATACTGTCATCACAGAAAAGGACCTTCTTGTCCTTGAGTACAGACTTGTTCTGGATGAGCTTCATCTTAGCCACAAGGTTACGCATGCTTTGGTTAGAAGGTGTGAACGAACGAGGCCAAGTTGGGGTGTATTTGCTGATAGCACGCATGTAAGGACATCCGTGACCAGCTGCATAACCTATAGCCATACCTATACCAGAATCTGGAATACCGCAGGCGCAATCCACCTGTGTGTCATCCTCCTTACCCATAGCAAAACCTGTAGCATTACGCACGTCCTCTGTATTACGATGTTCGTAGTCGGAAGTTGGGAAACCATAGTAAACCCAGAGGAATGAGCAAATCTGCATCTTCTTGTTAGGCTTACGCAACTGCTCTATACCATTGGCTGTGATTCGTACAATCTCACCAGGGCCGAGGAAACGCTCTGTCTCATATCCAAGATTAGGGAAAGCTGTAGATTCTGAAGATACTGCCCATGCGCCATCCTTTTTACCTATAATAATAGGTGTGCGTCCCCATGAGTCGCGTGCTGCGATGATACCGTTCTCTGTGAGAAGAAGCATCGTACAAGATCCCTTTACCTCACGGAAGACATTCTCAATACCGTCAACAAAATTCTTACCCTTGACGATGAGAAGACCAACAAGTTCTGTCTGGTTAATCTTGCCAGAAGAGAACTCGGAGAGATGCATATTCTGTTCGAGAAGAGTATCTGCAATCTGCTCCATATTGTTGATCTTGGCTACAGTACAGATTGCAAATCTACCAAGGTGGGAGTTGAAAAGAAGTGGCTGGGCATCTGTGTCGCTGATGATACCTATACCGGAGTTACCATC
>JAEEGH010022555.1_pt1 | contig 12892 bp, 13 predicted proteins | sample 9134181 | NCBI WGS metagenome assembly JAEEGH01 (sample SAMN16246544, study PRJNA631951) | gut metagenome | biome: gut microbiome; feature: rumen; material: DP-attached | host: Bos | place: Iran: Karaj | collected 2018-10 | reverse complement strand
CTATACTCCACGATTTCGTAATCTCTATCAAATATCTTTCTGTATTCCTCAAATCCATTTCTTAAAAAACATTTTTTCGAATATTCATTTATTCCTTTTACTTTTGCTACAATTGTTTGTACACGATTACAATCTTTTACAATTTGTTCTATCCCTAATGAGATGATTATTTTACCAAATCCTTTATTTCTATATGATTTATCTATGCTATACGCAATTTCCGCTTCTTCATCCCTTACATCAAATCGGATTTGACCAAGCGGCAAATCATCTTTCATTAATACATAAATATATCTATCTTTGTTTTTAAGCGATTTTTCAAACCATGCTTTATGATTGTCTATGCTTATTATATTTGTAGAAAAAGAATTCTTTCTAACCGTCTTCTCATTTACCCAATCAAAAAACAGCATCATATCATCAATATTCGCACGCCGTAAGTAGAAATCACTCTTTCCTTTTTGCAATCTTATAAATCCTCCATAAGAATAGGTGTCCCAGCTTCTATATTTCTATTAGCTTTCTTACCAATTAATTGCTCATAATACTTAGGTTTTATACCATCGCTAGGTCTAATCACAGATGTATTAGAAATGGAAAATTCCTCTCCACACTTGATATCTTTTATTGCAAAAACGCTCCGTCTAAATACTGTAGAATTCTTTTCCCCCTCCGTTAAATTGTAATCAGGGCCACTAGCTATAAGTTTAGCATTTTTAACATCTCTAACCATCTTAGCGAATTCATCCATAGTCATACTAAATTTACTGTCAGCGCTTTCAACTCCTTCAAGCATTACGTGCTTTTCAATTACACATGCACCCAAAGTTACTCCTACCACAGCCCCCATGCTACCTTCACTATGATCTGATAATCCAATCGGAACACCAAATCGCTTTGCCATATCTGGAATATTTCCTAAATGCATATCCGCCCATGGTGCTGGATACTCGCTACAGCATTTCAATAATACGATTTGTTCGTTTCCCATCCTGTGGCACGCGTCTATTGCATCTTGAATCTCCTCCAATGAACCCATGCCTGTTGAAATAATCATAGGTTTCCCCTTAGAGGCAACATATTCTATTAATGGAATGTCAACCAATTCAAAACTAGCTATCTTATAAGCTTCTATCCCAATTGATTCTAGAAAATCTACCGCATCCTTATCAAATGGTGTAGACAAAAAATCTAATCCATTCTTTTCACACTCTTCTTTTATCCTTGCCTGCCACTCATAGGGTGTACTTGCTTCTGTATATAAGTCATATAACTTATATCCATCCCACAATCCACCTTTTATTCTAAAGTAATCATTATCACAATCGATTGTCATAGAATCTGCTGTATATGTTTGAATCTTGAGACAGTCTGCTCCCGTCTTAGCTACTTGCCTTACTATCTCAAGTGCATTTTCTAATGAGCCTCCGTGATTGGCACTCATTTCTGCGATAATATATGGCTGTCCTTCATGTATTTTTTCATATAATCTAAACATAAAAACTCCTCATGCAAGAAAAAATATACCTTACATGAGGAGTAAATTATATCCATTGTAATTATATACCGCTTTCATATATGCAGCATCTTCAAAAAAATCTTTTTGTTCAGACACAAACCGTATCACATCCGAACTTGTTATGTTAGGATTGTTCTTTATTAATTGTATGAGCTTTCTCTTTCTAGATTCTTTCTTCTCTGCATAATGAACTATTGCAGATATAAAATCAAAATATGTGTCATCATATATCATTTAATAATATTATCAATTCTTACATAACTCTTCCTTCTTACAATACGTATATAAATATTATAGTCCGCAAAAACATTGTTAATCCATAAAATATACAAATTATCTGTTACTTCTGAAATTCGTTTTTCTCTCATGTAAAGTATGAAGTTTTCAAGTTTCATATGCTCCATTTTGATTTGCTATAACTTTTCGTTTGAAGCAATACAGAATTCACATTATTATATTATTAGCTTGTTGAATTTCAACAATCACACTATATCATCCCACAATGGCATGTCTGGAAGCGGATTACCATCTTCCAATTCATCATGAGAAAACCCCCAATCAAAAACTTCATTTGCCAAAAGGATATCTTCAAATTCTTTTTCTGTGATTCCTATTACTTTCAAAAACTGATTCAGTGAAGCCGGTCTTTTTCCATCGTATTTATCAGCAAGTTTCATTGCAGTATCTCTATCCATTTCACCATTACGAATATCTATGCAGCATAAATGATTAGTTCTTCCATGACCGCGTTTTATATATTTACAGTAATCTCGTATACCTTGCCATCTACATTCTATTTTTTCATAGTCATATTGAGGTGGTATCCCCTCTACTTCTTGACCTTTCCATCCCAATTCTTTTTTTATTACTGCGACCTGTTCTTTTGTGTGCCATTTTATATAATTCCCTAGATATATTGCTTTTGCTCCTAATCTATCCAACTCTTCTTTAGAAGGAAACTCAAAAGGCATTAAATCTCTCTTATCAACTGCCCCACCTAGTAATTCGTACATTTTATCAGCATTTATTCCTAAATCCACTATTTGATTAAACTGCTTTTCATCAAGTTTCTCTAGCTCCTTAGGATTATGATACGCTCTATATTCTGATGAAGCTTCACCCCATATTACCAATGGGATATTAAATTTAACTGCAATTTGCATTGTGTGAGCAAATACTCCCGTATGGCAATGCCAACAAAAATCTCCCGTTTCTTTTAATGATGCTAACATTAATTTTTTAACCACTTGCCAATTAGCGGTAAACTCCAAAACATCTACGCCTAATTTTTTAAAAGTTCGTGTGTTATTCTCTTGTACCAATGGTCTATATCCCCAATGATTAAATCTAACCACTAATGGCTTTAATCCCAGCTTTTCCACTACATACCACAACTGATATGTAGAATCCTTACCTCCAGAAAAAGGAACAATACAATCATATTGACCTTTTCCCTTATATCTAGATACTATATCATCTAATATTTTTTTTCTTTCGCTCCAATCAATTTGTTCATGTTTAATTTCTATTTGGCGGCAAACATTACACACACCTTTCTCGTCAAAATTAATTGCTTCATGCGTTTGTGGTAAAATACATTTTGTACAATATTTCAATTTTTTATTCATTCTAAATCCCCCTACCCCTGTTTATTTATTAATCCAAACCTATAAACATCTATATATTTATTATTGATTTTTACCTCATCAATAAAAATAGCTTCTCTAGTAAATCCGTTTTTCTCCAAAGCTCTTATTGATCCTACCGCTTCTTTATATGCTCCAGCAGCAATTTTATGTAATTCTAACTCTTCAAATCCAAATTCACATATCCGGTTTATTACATCAGTAGCGACCCCTTGATTCCATAAATTTTTGTCTCCAATAAAATATGATATATCAGCATGTTTATAGCGATTGTTAATCGGTCCTATCTTAATGTTCCCTACATGAGTTCCATCTGGTTTACATATTGCAAATAAATAACTATCCTCGCTCTCAATTTGTTTTCTCACAAAATCTTTTATGCTTTCAATGTTTTGTTCACACCATCGGGTTTCAAGGTATTGATTAACATCTTTATCATTCAACCAATTGACATACTTTTCATTGCAATCGTCGAGTGAAATAGAACGAAGAATAAACCCTTTTCTAGTAATTAATTCATTTTGTATTATCATTTCATCACCTACTCCTAATTCAATCTTTCAAATCCAGCATGACAAATAGGACCTTCTAGGTGTTTTGTTATATCTCCGCTTTTTGAAATCAGCTTGACCACTTTCTCAAATACTCTCTCACATGCTCCTATGTAGTCTTTAATCATTGAGTCTTTATGAGCAAAAGATGCATAAACACTTGGCCCAGCTAAGTAGCCTTCCTTCAGCATCTCCTGTGTAAAGTATGTCTTGTATGCTAGCTGATTATCATAGTTGAACGAGAAATGAATCAGCGGTAAAATTCCACTCACTGTAATATCTACACCAGCTTTTTCTGCCGCCTGCTTCCATCCTTCTGAAATCATTTTGCCAACATGCTTTTGATGTTTGTGTACTTCATATTTCTGATAACATTCCATTGATTTTACGGTAGCAGCTAAGGCAATTCTTTCTGTCCAGAATGTCGAACTAATAAAAGTATCTTGCGCAGCTTGCATAACATTTTTTCTTCCGACCACTGCAGCTACTGGATATCCATTAGTCATTGCTTTTGCAAAAACTGCTATATCGGGCTCAACGCCTAATATCAAATGACTTCCTCCAGGACACAATCTAAATCCCGCTGTTATTTCGTCAAAAACTAGAACAATACCTTCTCTTTTTGTTATTTCTCTTATTCGCTCCAAATATCCCTTCGATGGATATTCATTTCTAATAGGCTCCATTATAACTGCTGCAATTTCACCCTTATTAGCATTAATAAGAGATTCAAATTCATCTAAATTGTCATAATGAAAAATAAGATTTGAACCCGCTAGCCCCCTAGGTACACCAGCTGGTTCAAGCCCTTTTAAATGTACATCTGCAAGTGGATCACCTTTAACTAAATTCGCTGCTAAGTACCAATCATGCCATCCATGATATCCACATACCAAAACTATATCCTTTCCAGTTTGGGCTCTAGCAATTCTTGCAGCCATAGACATAGCTTCACCACCAGCTTTAGCATATCTTACCATTCCTGCCCACGGATGTAATTTCAGTAGCTTCTCCGCTAATTCTACCTCTTCGGGAGCATTTAAAGTACACATTCCCCCACAATTAATTGCGTCTTTTGCCGCATTATCCACTTCGTCAAATGCATATCCTAATACATTTGCGCCTACCCCCATTATGCTGAAATCATAATAATGATTCCCATCTAAATCCCATACCTCACAGCCTTTTGCTTTGCTATAATATGCAGGCCATTTTTCTGGAAGCCACATTTCTGGTCTTTTACTAAGTAGCTGTGTTCCCCCTGGGATTATTTCTTTTGCCCTATTATATAATTCCTGTCCCTTTCCCATCTTTATTCTCCCAATTCTACTTTATAATCATTATCCAAAGATTTTGCCAAACCTTCATTTCTAGAAAACTTGTTATTTATCTTTTCTATTTCCGGATTATCTAATAAATAATCCAAAATATCCTTTGTGTTAAATTCTTCAGTATGTTTCTCTTTTATAAAATACGTATATACGTTATTTATAAATTGATAATCCTCGTCTTCATCCAATGTCCATCGTTTATTACCAATATTTTTTATAGGACATTCTAAATTTTTCAATTTAAATATCTCCGGATGTTTCCTTATATATTGTGTGACATGCTCTCGTTCAGAAGCAAGCTCCGCTTCTTTCCAAGATTTAACTAATGATTCATATTTAAATATTTCTATATCTAAACCATCCGGAAAAGTATCTCCGAATTGTCCCATATAATCGGTATCTTCGTCTAATTGTTCTATTGCCATATCTAAATAGTTCCAATCAAATAAAGGACAATCTGCTGTAACCCTGATAACATACTCTGGTTTAATAAGTTTTGCTGCTTGATAATACCTATCTAACACATCATCTTCCGAACCTACAAACACTCTTATACCAAGCTGAGTACATAGCTGTATGAGAGGTAAATTCTCTTTTTCAATTGAAGTAATTACCATTACTTCATCTATCTTTTTACTACGTTTAACCCTTTCAACAACCCATTGTAGATCTGGTTTCCCACAAATATCTTTTAAAACCTTATTAGGCAGTCTACTTGAGCCAACCCTCGCCTGTATCAATACTAAATATTTCAATTTACTACCTCTTCCATAAGCTAGGAACAACTATATCTGTCTCAATATCACTAAAAATATCATCCATTTTAACAAATATTTCATCAGGGATTTCTTTTCTAAATGCCGTAATATCCTCCTTTAGCTGTTCCATATCCCGTATGCCAAATACTAAATGGTTAATCCATTGTTCTCTTTTAACATAACCGATTGCTAATTCTATTCTTGTATACCCCGTTTCAGAACATATATCATCGAGTTCATTTAAAATAGGAATCGCCTTTTCTAAATGCTTCGGTACCTCTTCTCGTTTTAATCTAATCAAACCTTTTATAAAAGTTGTTCTCGTATCAACCTTACAGCTTCTATTATCAAACAATCCTACTTCCTTCATTCTATGATCAAATACACTATATGGTGCTTGAACATATTGAACAAAGGGATTGTCCATACATGCTCTTGCTTCTTCTTCATAATAAATAGAGACACCCACATCTTTTGCAAGTCCTTGTTTTCTTACAGATTGTAGTGCCTCTAATATATCTTCACGCATGGCATAACGAGAGCTATGTAAAAAATAAGCATCTACATAATCAGTCCCTAATACTCGCAGTGACTCCTTTATTTTATCTGTTATTACCTTTTTATAATCGCCTACATTTACTTCATCCAAACAATTAGGTAATAGCTTTGTACTCAAAAATAACTTTTCTCTTTGAATAGTTTTTCTTCGCAAAAAATCGCCAACTATTTCCTCTGCCTCACCATAAGCAGTGGCTGTATCAATAGCTGCTATTCCATTTTGAGTTGCATAATCCATGCACGAAATACAATATTCTTTTTCTTTTCTTTTTTGCTCAAAAACCCCATAGTCCATTCCAAATTGGACTGTTCCAAGACATAATTCCATTATTTCCTATAGGCCTCCACAATCTTAGTCACTGCTGCAATGGTATCTTGTACATCCTCATCCGTCATCTTTGGATATAGTGGAATACTCATCATTCCTGCATATATTTTTTCAGCGTTCGGACATAATCCCTTCGTGTAGCCCAGTCTCTTATAATATGGGAACCAATATACTGGAACATAATGAATCTGTGGTTGTATTCCCTCAGCTGACATTGCATCAAAGAACTCTCGTCTAGTACAATTTAGCTTATCCAAATCCAACTGAATAATATATAAATGTCTACATGTATCCGACTCTGGAATTTCCTTTTGAACAATTATCTCTGGAATGTTTGCAAACACCTCATTATATGCTTCAACTATTTCTGCTCTTCGTTTCTTAAACTTCTCAAGCTTTCCTAATTGGCTAATTAAAAGCGCAGCTTGGAAATCGGTAATGCGATAATTATATCCGAGGCTAACCTGCTCGTAATACCACATACCCTCATGTGGAGCTTCTTCCATAAATTCCTCGTCACGCTCTATTCCATGATTGCAGGCAAGCATTATCTTGTGATATAACTCATCGTCATTTGTAAGAATCGCACCACCTTCACCAGCTGTAACTGTTTTTACAGGATGAAATGAAAAAGTGGTCATATCCGCAAGTCCACCAATAGGTTTTCCATCATATTTTGTTCCTATTGAATGAGCTGCGTCTTCAATAAAAATAAGATTATACTTATCGCATAATTTCCTTATTTCTTTAATCCTAACAGCCTGACCTGTATAGTCTACAGCAACTATTGCCTTGGTCTTATCATTTATTAACTTTTCAATACTCTTTGGATCAATATTATATGTTTCAGGGTCCACGTCTGCAAAAACAGGTGTCGCCCCACAATACAGCACACAGTTAGCTGATGCTGCGAAAGTTAGTGGAGTAGTAATTACTTCATCACCAGGTCCAATACCTGCTGCAATACATGCGCAGTGAAGCGCAGCTGTTCCATTGGACACAGCGACTGCATGTTTTGTCTCACACACTTTTTCAAGGAGTCTGTCTAGCTCTTTTACTTTTGGTCCACATGTTATCAAGTCTCCGACCAATGTATGAACAACTGCTTCGACATCCTGGGCATCAATCCACTGTCGGCCATAATATAATTTATCCTCTCTAATTGGAGTTCCCCCATTTATCGCTAATTTACTCATTTTTTCTCCATTTATAAATAATAAAAATTCTTCGGTAACTCAATAATTATTAGCCCCATCAAACAAATAATTAACTATTCTCTCTACCGTATCACATTTATTGTAATCCTTGTATGCTTCATCTAGTGAATCAACATATGAATAGACCATTTCTTTCTGTATAGCATATAGATATCTCTTAACATCGTTAGAATCAAAGATAACACTATTATTATCTATTCTTTCTAAAGCTTCGTCCAATTCGCTTAATGAAATTACATTTATTATATTTGGCGCCCCTTTAAATGTGTATCCGCTTCCAAAAGCAATAGCCGGTTTTTCGTTAATTAATGCCTCTAATAAGCAGTTTCCAGTTTGGCTTGCCACACAAAAAGATCCTCGTATTAATTCTAATGAGTTCTGATTCATATCAATCAAACAAACATTTTTTAAAGCCTTTAATTTCTCATAAAAACCGGGACTTCGATTTATCTGAACATAATGTTCCTTAATGTATATTTTATAGTTATATTTCTCCGAATAGTATGATAACATTTCCAAGGCTATTAATTGATTTTTAAATGCTCCTGCCAATGGAATCAAACTCGATTCCGGCTCCATTTGTAGCGGAAAATAGACGTATTTTTCGTCTTTCCCGGGAAACTCGCATAATTTTTGGTATATATCTAAATGATCCATCCTATGCTCATATCTTCTTGCCTTTAATCTTGTATACAACAATCGTTTGTAGTATAGCAAACTTCCTTTTTTGTCATTCATTTTAAGATAATTAAGCTTTATCTTTATAATACGTTTGATATCATTTAAAACTACTTTGTTCCCTGTTGCATTATGGAACATTTTAATTGTTTCTTTTTGCAAAGCCTTTGGAGACTTATAACTCATTACTTTAGTACTCAAGGCATTATTATAAATACCCATCATATACTCATTAATGGTCGGTTCTCCTTTTATATTAGTATATGCTTTTTGAATACTATCACCTATATTTTCTAACGATTTCCCTAAGAAACTGCCATTCCCCTTATTCATCAGTTGTGGGTACACAAGCACCATATTTATGCCTTTTACTCTAGCTAATGCATAAAGAATATAATCGCCACAGAGATGCGGTACAACCATAAATATTATCGAATTTATACTATTTTTCTCTATAGTAGTGTTCCAATATTTCACCTGTTTATAATAGACATCTTCTAGGTATTTTCTTTCATAGACATCATAATGTGTTTCTCGTTTCATTAATTCCATCGCCATATCCTTATATGGCAACATTGATTCAAGAAGCTTCCCATCAATTGGCATTGTATTTTCGTTTAATTCTAGACAATCATGAGTATACAGCGGTCTCGCACGATAATACTTCACATTATATGCTGAATTAATATTCAGATGATTCCACTCATAAATTAAGACATTTACTTCACTTCTTCTAGAATTTAGAAGTCTTACTAATTCTTCGTTTATTCCATCTATATTGCCATTAGATCGTATAAGAATATTTTCTTTTTCCATCGCATCTCCAAAACTATTACTTATCTATTATTTATTGATTGTTGTATTATTTAATAAACTCATTACTAAGAAACTTATATATTTTTTCCCCTGAATCACCTAATGGTAACATCTTCCTAACATCCGCATTCATTTCCTTGGGATCTTTAAAACTCATAACCACATCTTGTCGCGCATTATTATATATATCTAGCATAAATGTCGATAACTGTTCGTTAACATCATTATTCGACTGTATCTTGTGGCTATAGATTCCCCTATATTTTCAATAGTACTTCCAATAAAATAACCAATCCCTTTATTTGCTAATTGCGGATAAAGCATCACAGTTTTTATATTTTTCACGCGACACAATGAATATAAAATATAATCACCACATAAATGCGGCATAACCATAAATATGACTAAATTAATTCGATTTTTTTCTATTTCATTATTCCAGTATCTAAGACTTTTATAGAATACTTTTTCTAAATATCTACGTTCATAAATGTCATAATGTAGTTCTCTACACATGATATGCATAGCTGTTTCTTTATATGGCAATAGCCTTTCCAATAATTCCCCATCTATAGGCGGTATATCTTGGTGAAACTCAAGGCAGTCATGACTATTTAATGCTCTATGCCTCTTATACTCAATATCTCCTTGGCATCGAGAAATCTTTTTTTTCGTGCCACTCATAAACTATACCTTTTTCAACTAAATAATGTTTTCTTAACTCATCAATTACAGAATCTGTTAATCCATCTTCGTCGTTAATTGACCTGATTACAAATCTTACATTCTCCCTGATTATTGTCCTATTAGTCTACATTCTTATATAATCCATACTTCCATTTAACATTTTTTCTACATCCATTGGTCTAGGAAATGCAGGACAATCGCTAATTATATTCTGCACGTACCCTCTAAAACTCCCCGATTTAATTCTTACGTTAACATCATCCCATTGTTTCATATAGAACAGGCTTTTTGTACTATAATCGTTCTTTGTAAAAGCCACTTTCTTTTCATATTTACATTGTTTAAATAATTCAACATCCTTTTCACTTTCAATTGTATCCATTTCTATAAAAATGTTGTTATAATTTATCCTATCAACTCTTCGCTCCCACGCTTTTTTTCCTTCGTAAAAATCTGTATAATGATTCAACCCTATTTTAACTTCTCCACCTAAAATTCCCACAGGAGGCAAAGTTGCTGACCGTTCTTTATATTTTTCTAAAGGACACGACATATAATATTCTAAATTTAAAATCAGTTTAAAAAAATCTTCCTTTTCTACTGCTGTATTAACCAACGGAGTAGCAAATCTCATTCCTAAATTATGATATACCATTCCTCCCCAGCAACTGTCGGATATTATCGAAATGTTACTTGCTTTTAACTTTAAATACTCAAATAAATCAAACCCTATATACTTTGTAATTACTCTTCCAAGAATTATCTTATCTTCCGGTATTTGATTACACAAATAATTCCACCAATACAATTCATCATTATCAGCAATAATATAATAATCTAAATATTGATTACACTCTCCAATTTCCTCAATAGAATGTAATCTAGTATCTGCATTGAAATAGTAACCTGGTTTAGTTGCAAATAAACACGTAATATTAACCAACTTATCCTCTATTTCACTGCGAATTTTTTGAAGAATCATATCATAGTTATCTGCTCCTATAATAGCAAAATTTAGCATGAGCTTCCCTCCAATAAAGACAGTACATTGTATGGCTTTACTCCATCAAATTTTCTATATGCTGTTTGTACTATATAATCGTCAAACCACCTATATTTTCTTCTTATCGCCTGATCAGACCATGCCTTTAAAGAAGCATCAGTACCATTTTCGCAATAGAAAGCAATTTTCTGACTATGATTAATATCCTTAAACTCTTCCAATTGTCGCTCATTTAAAAAATTATCCATTTCAAAAATGTAGTCATTCCAATTGAATCTATCCAACAAATGAATCCATCGCTTCTTTGCCTCTACAAATTTAATATCGTTCGGAAAGTAGATATTAATATCTCTAAGCTTACCGTATGTACATGTAGTAATTGTATTATCACTTCCAAATTTCAATTCATCATTTAGATATAAATCAATGTTTTCTATTAATGTAAGATATTCTTCAGAATTAATTTGTACTCCTATAAATGGTGTATTGTATGGTATATATAAACTGTCATAAACTGTTTTACCCCAATTTGAACAAGATACTATACTAATCTTTCGTTTCCGAATACTTGCGTATTTTAAAAAATTAAATTTTACATTTTTTATCAATACATCTGCACTAACAATTTTGTCTTCATATTTTTCTTTAATTGCTTCGTTTATCTGCTCACATTCGATAATAAAATCTACTTTTTCAATATCATTAGAGTTTAACTCCTTAATAATCCTATAATTATCGAAAAAATTACATACAGCATCTGCAACTATATACAGTACCCTTACACTTCCCTCTCCAATTTCTTTTCTTAGATTGTAAAGTACTTCGTCCGTTTTAATAGTAAAACCATATAATATTATATCCATATCTACATCACCTAATTTATAAGCTTATTATATACTCTTTTTCCACAATCTCCATTTGGACTCGAATTTATTGTTTTATATTTTTCAATTTGTATATCTCTATTATGTTTTTCTTCTATATTCATTTGTAACATTGTTTCAAGAGAATTTTCATGTCCTTCAACACAAACGTAACGTAAATTTGGCCTATAATCACAAAAGACATTCTCATCTTTCGACTCATCTTCATTATCGAAATACTGCTCTTGATACACCAATTTTCTATTTATCAACTCATATCTTTTTCCTTCGACATAACTTGTGTATATTTGTCGATTTCCCTCCTGTATCACATATCCAGCACACATCTCAGGTGTGAAATTATACTGTACATCTTTGGCTAATAATTTGATGTTTGTTTCAATATCTCCAAGATACTTCCCATCTTTATCAAGTTTAATAAACTTATTTCCCCAATAAGGGGCTAAAATATAATTATCCCCATCTTCAAAGAAAGAATAATATACCCCTCTTTCACCATATTGATTTGTGTCTCTTGAATAAGCCTTTGCCCCCGATTCACTGTAATTAATATATTTCACAACATTTTTATTAATATCTAATATAGCTATTTGAGTTCCTACCTCAGGAAACAACCATACTCTTTCTGCTTTTTTCTCATATTGCGCTTTAACATATAATTGTTTGTTTTTGATGGATACAGACTCATATTCTAATGTATCCGCCTTAATTTTAAGAATACTATCACCAGTACCACTTAAAAAATATAATGTATCATCTATTTTCCAGTTAGCACCAAATTTTTTTTCGTTATTTCTGTCATTTAATATAAACTCTCTCACACCACTTATATATGTAATTTCGAATGTCTCAGAATCAAACCTAACAGCACAAGAATAATCACATGGTATTAGAAAAACATATTTCCCAACAATTT
>JAEEGH010022554.1_pt1 | contig 12893 bp, 4 predicted proteins | sample 9134181 | NCBI WGS metagenome assembly JAEEGH01 (sample SAMN16246544, study PRJNA631951) | gut metagenome | biome: gut microbiome; feature: rumen; material: DP-attached | host: Bos | place: Iran: Karaj | collected 2018-10 | reverse complement strand
CTGCTCTCTTCCCAGACTGTTTTTAATGACATCGCTTTCACGGTCATTTTCCTTTGTTGACATGTATTTATCAAATTCGTCTATAGGGATCAGATTATCATCTGTGATCGGGCCTTCGGGGTCTTTAAGGAAAATATTGCGATATGCTTCCTCAACCATTTCCCTGTCAAACTTTGCCTTAAATGATACATCGGTGGCACATCCTTTTTTTACCGCATAGTTTGTACGGATCCTCTGTTTTACCTTGGAGGGCTCCTTAATATTTTTATCAATGATACTATGTGATTTGCTGCCTTCTCCGTACCTCTTTAATTTTTTTTCGAGGATTTCCTTTCTCTCTTTTGCTTTCTCATCTATATAACGGTGAACCTTGTTGCCATCATCGTCTTTTATTGTCTCAAATCCTTCATCGAGCTTGGCCGAACTGTCTATAGCCTTTTTTATAAGCTGACTATCGCGTTTTGCCGCCAGCCTGCTGCTGATAACGGTACCCGCCAGCGATACACCTATACCGGTTAAAGTGAAAGGCAGTCCGACAGTGGTTGCAACCATGGTTACTGCTCCAAATCCTATAGCTGTCAGAGCACAGCCTACGGCTGCAATATACTTCTTTGTCCGTCCCATATTATCCTTTTTGACAACTTTGGCCATCACATTTACTTTTCTGTTGGCCTTTCCATACTTTTCTGTCTGTTCTTTATTGTATGATTTATACTCATCCTTTATCTCGGCCTTGGTCGCTTTTGCCTTATGTCTGCGAATGTTTGATACACGGGCCATGACAGTGTTCTTGATCGCGCCATATGCATTTGTAATCATACCCAGGAAAGAAAATCCTTTTGATACCGCATTAACAAATTCGGGATTTTTCGTAACTGAACCTGATATAAAGGTTCCAATCCCCCATATCGTGGCTGCAAGATTCTTTTTTGCAATACCCGAATCAATCTTTTCAAGCATCGCATCCGCAGTCTTTAGGGTAATGGTCCTGTCGCCCATTTTTCCGGTTGCTTCACCTTGCTTTACAAAATTGATGAAATCAGTGATCTGCTTCGATTCACCCTCAGCCCGGGATAATATTTCTTTATTATCTTTATTTTTCCAGAAATTCTGTATCTCCAGACCTTTTCTCTTTAATGCATCTTCTGACTTTCTGTCTTTGTTTTTAAAATAATCGTCGAGGCATTTCCTATACTCTTTGCCAAGGTTTGTAAACGTCTCGATTGTTTCCATTGCCTTGTCCTTAAGACGCTGCTGCCTTATGGCTGCTTCTCTTTCCTCGAGACTGTTATCTTTTCCTTTTACCTTATACTCATTGTATTTCTGATTTATATCCTCTGCTCTGTCCACAGTCTTGTCGACTGCTCTCTCCAAACGGCTCCAGTGGAACCGTGTGCCTGTAGGTCTTGAAAATACATTGAATTTGGTTTTGATCATGTTTTCTTTAAACAGAGCCAGATTGGGAATATATGAATCTGCCATTGCCGCAGTCTCGCCCAGTCCGTTTTCGTCGTCATACTTGTAATATTTTGACTCAACCTGAAGCAGTGCATTAACCTGCTGCTGTACCGGCATCTTGCCGAATGAATCAATGTAATTTCTCTTTGTACCTGATGCATTGAAAGCTCCGCTCTTTGAGCAGTTACGATACATCCACTTTCTACAATCACGAATTCCCTGCTTCTTCTCATCAGAATAAGCCGAGTTCTCTATGAGGAAATCCATCTCATCCTGGGGAATGAGGAGTCTCCTGTATTCCTTTTCCTCTTTTGTATCAAGTCCTTTAGCACCGTATATCTGATCGATATGCTCTGTGGTAATCTTATGACCGTCGTTCTCCTTAGCAGTATAGAACTTGTATGCCATATAGTCCTTCATCAGGTCTATAATTCGGGAACTCTCCTTACCTGCTGCCTCACGGAAATTCGGATTATTTAAGTATGCAAAAGGATTTTCGCCGGGCTTGATTTCAAACTGTTCCATCAGCTTGGTATGAATTTCTTCAAGTTCCTGACTGTATGCATCGGCAAAAGCCATTCGGCTCTTCATCTCTTCCTTTCCGTCAAGACCCGCAAACAGAAACTCTCTGTGGTCACCGTACTGCTTCATTGCCTCGTTGCCCTTAAAATCTTTTACTATTTTTTTAATATCATCCAATGTCAGATTTTTCATATCGTGTTCCTCGCTTCACCACTGCCCGGAATCAAGAAAGTTCAATTGTTTTCTTTGCAGGCTTTTTCTTTTTCTCTTTTGTTTTTGTGCTGATGCTGTTTGCTATCTCCGGGTAAGTTGATTTCTCACGCTTTGTGTTTTTATCCTGCTCAGCACCCTTCTTAGGCTCTGTGTTATTTACATTTTTATTTTTGTTTTGTTTAGCCTTTTTAAACAGATCTTCTATTGATCCCGGTTTTTTCTTTACTGCCTTTTTCTCAGGCCGGCTCTTTTCAGGCTGACTCTTCTCATTCTTTTTGTTTACGGGAGTCTTCTTATCCTCGAGTTCATCGACGGTCACCCTTGTCTTGATCTTTATATCAGCTCTCTCGGGACGTTCATATCTGCCTCTTAAATAGCAGCTCTCGACTTTGTTTTCTCTGTCTTCAATGATATTGTCGATCTCATCGGGATTATCGTTTTTCTTTTCCCATTTTCCGATTTTGAACTGTTTCTTTGTATATTCGTCTTTCTTTGCTCTCTGGGCGTCCTTCTTTAATTCATCGCAGAACTTTGCGAGCTGGTCTGCTGCCTCGTATCTGATCTGTCCCTTTCTGGTAGTTCTCTTTTCTTTATTATCCTTCTTTTTCTCATCCTTGTACTTTTCTGCAAGCTTCTTTACTTTATCAAGGTCAGCTTCAAATGCGGCGCTCTTTAAGTAAGCCATATTGACCGTGTTGTCACGCTTTGACATGAAGTTTGGACGAACCTTGTCTCTAAGGTCTCTTGCAGCCTTAAGCATATTTTTAAACTCATCGCTGTTTCTTGAGAAGATGTTGTCACTCTCCTCTCTTGAGAGACGCTTTGTAAAGTCGTAGAGTCCTTCTGTCGCATTGGCTAAAGATTCATATCTCTGCTCGGCATTTCCTCCGACTGCCTCACGTCTTGAGATGATATGGTTTACTACCGTATTCATCTTCTGTGCGATATTGTTCTTCTCACCTCTTATTGACTCTGATGTATATCTTAAGTATTCATTAACAGATGACTTAAGTCCCTTGAGGGATTCGTTTATTGTCTTATCCAGTTTTTCAAGATTTACCTGATTTCTCTTTTCCTCATCAGCATATATGTCATAACATTTTGCTATAGTCTGGAGGTGTACCTTGGCTTCCTTTAAAGCCTCTCCCCATGTAGCCTTGTCACATCTTGCATCAAAAGCCTTCTCGTCCTTTTTAGTTGTGGGATTAAACAGTTTCATATCGGGATCCTGTACAAGACTGCTCATAAGCTCTGTTATGTATTCTCTGTACTGGGCACTCTTAAAGATCACTTCCCTGTCAATAGCCGGCGTATTGTTTTTCTTTGGCTCAGGCTTCTTGTCACTGGGTCCGAGATCGCTGGGGCCTAAATCACTGGGTGCAATATCGCTGGGGCCTAAATCGCTGGGGCCGAGATCGCTGGGGCCGAGATCGCTGGGTGCAATATCGCTGTTTCCAGGTAATTTTGAAAGATCATCGTCAGGCATGGATTCATCGAGTTTTTTGATTTCCTCCTCCAGCTGCTTGTTGAACTCCTCATACTCTTTATCAATATTGTCCTCCTGCTCATTCTTTGCAGGCTGGTTCTGGGCTTTTTTACTGTTTTTCTTTGCTTCTTTTCTTGCCTTTTTTTCTTCTTCTCTCCGGTTCTCGGCTTCCTTTACCCTGCGGACCATGTCCTCCATTTCATTTTTCTTTACAGGCTCGCCCTGTACTAAAGTTTTGGGTACGATAATAGTCTCATTATACAGACCACCGTCATCTCTGTTTACCACAAATGCATCCTTGTTGAAATCTCCTGATCCAAGTTTTGTGGTAAAGGTCTCCCAGTTGCCGTTTTTAAACTTCTCATTCTGGGGTTTATCAAGCTCAACGTCGTTGCCGTTTAATTTTAATCCGATCTCATTTAACTTTTCAGGATGATCAAGGGAATAATCCTCCACCCATGAAAAGTTAAGTCCGAACTTTGATACCTGTTCGGGATTATTCTGTGTGCCATAATTTCTTATGGCAACATCATTTAAATAATCCTCATATGTCATAAACCATGTCTTGTTTGGTGTATTTTCCTCGGGCTTTTCTATATCGTTGTGTCTTAAAGAATCTTTGTAATAAAAACCTTCCCTGCCCTGCTCATCCTTGCCTGTTCCGACAATTGTGAGATAGTGGTATCCGTTTGTCAGAGCGACGGGGGATTTGTTTACCTCGATACCTTCACGGATTGTCTCTTTCATTCCGTTAAGGACTTTCATATATCCGTTGTATCTTGCCTCGTCTGTTTCCTTTGTGGGTATGGTCGGAACCTTGACTCCGTTTACTTCGTTAACAACAGGGAGGTAAGCCTTTATCTCTCCAAAGTCTCTTGTATGAAGGCCTGTATTGGGTACAAGCTTTGTAACGAGCTCGCCTGACTCGAAAATATCATGTCCCTCATCCTCATTAAATACATGGGCAAACTCCTGAGGTCCCATTTCATTTTCGTATCCGGCTATTTCATTTTCGTTTTGAAGGTGGGATGTACCGGGTCTGTATGTTCTGATTGCCTTCTGATCGACATTGACGCCACGGCTCCTCATAAGGTTTGCGTAAGCTACCGACCAGCATCCGTTATAGGTATTCTGATAACTCTCCTGGGCAACATCGAGCATAACCGTATCGCCGTCAACTACAGGTCCCTGAGCCTCCATCTTGGAGAGTTTGCCGTCAATGACGGTCTTTGCTGATTCCTCACGTTTTTTGAGTGCTGTGAGTCCTTTATGTCTGTATACAAAGTGCATTGCAAGAGGCTTGTCTTCAGCCTTGTGGTCAAGTGCAAAACGTCTGATCTTGGCTGTATCATTGCTGTTAAGAATATAAAGAGGTGCCTTATCCATCAGGTTCTGGGGATATTCATAATGATAGGGACTGCCTACCTTATCTGTATCAAAATAAACCGGTGGATTCTCCGGCTGATCATTATTTTCAGCAGTATGTGCTTCATCAATCTCGTCATCCATATTGTGGATTTTGATATTGTTTATATTGAACTCATCATTATAAAAATGAATTGTTTCGCGTTCCCCAATATTTGCATCTTTTTGGGGCTGCTCATCGTTATTGGCATTGTCTCGCGCCTCAGAATTGTTCTCGGATTTGTTGTTTTCACTGGCTGTGTCAAAGTCAAATATATCATTGAGATTAAGAATATCCGCATTTTCGATATTATGCTCACCATCGTAGTCAAATACAATATCTCCGTTAGGATTTGTATTATTATTATTGTTATTATTCCCGTTATTTGTGTTATTTGCGTCGTTTGAGTTATTTGCGTTATTAACTTTCTTTGGCATAATGAAAACCTCCAATAGCTTACATGCGTAATATGACTAATTCTGCATTGATAATAACGTACCAAGTGTTGCAGAAACGTTGCAAATTACGGGGAGAATAAATGATATAAGATATATTTCAAGGAAAAATAACGAAATAAATATGAAAATATTCTGAAAAACATCGGATTTTGTCCGAAAAAAAGAAAAAATCACCCTAAAAGTAAACGAACAAACACAGACATTAGTCTGCCCTACTTTTAAGATGACTGATTCGGATAAAATCTTTCCCCCATGAATTTATACGATATTACATTTCTTAAGTCCGCATTTTCCGCACTGTCGAAAATACTCTTCTCAACATTCGGATCTGTTTCCTTAAGCTTTTTTATTAAGTTTTTAATCTCCGCTCTCTTGGAGTCGGAGTGGCCTGCCTCGTTTACTCCGACTGTCTGCTCGGTAAATTTACATGCACAGAGCAGGAATTTAAGATCGTTATCGTCGCGCCATGATTTGATATCTTCCTCACGGACAAGATAAAGCGGACGGATAAGCTCCATTCCTTCATAGTTCGTACTGTGAAGCTTTGGCATCATTGTCTGAACCTGAGCTCCGTAGAGGAGACCCATGAGAATTGTCTCTATGACATCATCGTAATGATGGCCAAGAGCAATCTTATTGCAGTTAAGCTCGCCTGCGTATCTGTAGAGATACCCCCTGCGCATCCTGGCACAGAGATAACACGGCGACTTCTCTATCTCATATACTGACTCAAATATATCTGAATCAAATATATTTGCCTTAATCCCGAGCTTGCCAAGATTTTCTTCTATGAGAGCCCGGTTGGGACTGCTATATCCCGGATCCATGACGAGATATTCCACGCCAAAGTCCCTGTCTGATTTCTCTTTATACTCCATAAAGAGTCTTGCCAGCATCATGGAATCCTTGCCACCTGATATGCATACGGCAATCCGGTCCCCAGGCTTAATCAGCTCGTATTTATCTATGGCATCTGCAAACCTGTCATATATGCTTTCTTTATATTTACCCTCAAAGAAAGATTCCGTCATACTTCAAATATAAGCTCGTCGTATGTAGGTACAGGCCAGAGCTTCTCATCAACCATCATCTCGAGAGCATCGATGGGTGCGCGGAGCTTGTCCATTGCGGGCTTAACCTCGTCCTTGAATGCGAATGCCTTCTCCTTCTCGGTAGCGAGCTTCTCAACCTTTGCTACTACATCGCCAAGAGCTTTAAGTGCATCAGTTGCCTCGGTAAGCTTACCACTCACATCTGATAAAAGCTTCTTCTGTACACTGCTGTCAGCACCGATATTGTTTAATGCAACTACAGTATCGGCGAGATTCTTGGTAAATCCGATAACAGCAGGAATGTACTGTTTTGAAGTCATGTCTATCATGGTCTTGGCTTCGATATTGATATATTTAGAATATGTCTCGTATGTAATCTCCTGTCTTGAAGCAAGCTCTGTCCTTGTGTAAATACCAAACTTCTCAAAAAGGTTAATAGACTTCTCTGTAGTAAGAGCCTCTGCTGCCTCAACCATTGAAGGAATATTTGGAAGGCCACGTCTTGCAGCTTCCTCAACCCATTCCTTTGAATATCCGTTGCCGTTAAATATAATACGTTTGTGATCATAGAGATATTTCTTGATCATGTCGTGGATTGCAAGCTCTAAATCATCAGCCTTCTCAAGCTCGTCTGCTGCCTCGCAGAAAGCTTCTGCAACAATAGCATTAAGTGTAGTATTAGGGCTGGCGATTGAATCACTTGATCCAACACTTCTGAATTCAAATTTATTACCTGTAAATGCAAAAGGCGATGTACGGTTACGGTCTGTTGCATCCTTAGTAATCTCTGTCAGTGTGGATACACCTGTCACAAGCTTCTCACCCTGGATAGAGTGGTCTGCAATACCTGTCTCAACGAGCTGGGCTACCACATCATCAAGCTGGTCTCCGAGAAATACGGAGAGGATAGCCGGCGGTGCCTCATCGGCGCCAAGTCTGAGGTCATTGCCTACATCAGCTGCACTCTGACGGAGCAGGTCTGCGTGGGTGTCAACTGCCTTTAAAATACATGCAAGTATTAATAAAAACTGTACGTTGTCATTAGGTGTCACTCCGGGATCGAGGAGGTTAATACCGTCGTCTGTATTGAGTGACCAGTTGTTGTGCTTGCCGGATCCGTTTACACCGGCAAAAGGCTTCTCATGAAGGAGACATGTGAGACCGTGACGGCCCGCTACTTTCTTCATGGTCTCCATGACGAGCTGGTTGTGATCAACGGCGATATTTGCCGTCTCGTATATGGGTGCGAGCTCGTGCTGGGCGGGAGCTACCTCATTGTGCTGAGTCTTGGCTGTGACGCCGAGCTTCCAGAGCTCAACATTAATATCTTTCATATATGCGCCGATACGCTCTCTGATGGCACCAAAATAATGGTCCTCAAGCTCCTGGCCTTTGGGAGCGGGGGCACCAAAAAGTGTACGGCCTGTAAATACCAGGTCCTTGCGCTTTAAGTATTTCTCTCTGTCTACAATGAAATATTCCTGCTCTGCCCCGACAGATGCGGTGACCTTTGTGGAAGTAGTGTTGCCAAAAAGGCGCAGGATACGGATAGCCTGCTCAGATACAGCCTCCATTGAACGGAGGAGCGGAGTCTTCTTATCAAGAGCTTCGCCTGTGTATGAATAAAATGCAGTAGGTATGCAGAGTACCACGCCTGTGCCGTCTTCCTTAAGGAATACGGGAGATGTGATATCCCATACTGTATAGCCTCTTGCCTCGAATGTGGCACGGAGTCCGCCGGACGGGAATGATGACGCATCGGTCTCACCTTTAATAAGTTCCTTGCCTGAGAAGTCCATGAGCATTTTGCCGTCCTCATCGGGATGGGTGACAAATGCATCCTGCTTCTCTGCTGTGATACCGGTGAGGGGCTGGAACCAGTGGGTATAGTGGGTTGCACCATTTTCAATTGCCCAGTCCTTCATGGCCTTGGCTACTACGTCTGCCGAGGTCTTGGAAAGGGAGCCTCCCTGCTTCATGACTTTTACAACTTCTCTGTATACAGTCTTGGGCAGTCTCTCTTTCATCTTGCCGATGGTAAATACTTTGCTGCCGAATATTTCTTCGACATTAAAGCTATTCCCGGTCTCATTCATATCGCAAATGCTCCTTTTTTATTTGAATTTCGCCATCATCTTAACCATGCGCTCACCGCAGGGTGAGAGGTCATCTGATGTAAAGTTATTTATCTTATCACACTCAGGTTTTAGGATAGCCGATGTCTCATCTTTATTTGAAAGGTTCCAGATGACATAGCTGATCCTGTTGGCCTCAAGTTCCTTAAGCCAAATTTCTGTCTCGCTGTCATTAATCGGACCGTTGCCTGATGCATCGCAGATACCAAACTCTGTGACGAATATAGGCAAGTCTTTATTAAGTGCATATTTCATACGGCCACGGAGCTCGTCCCTGTGGGAATCCGCATAGAAATGAAGTGTGTACATAATATTGTCATACTCAAGGGGATTGTCTGATGCATCATCGACACGCTGAGACCATACAGGTGTACCAACGATGATGACCTTGGACTCGTCGATGTCCTTTATCACGTCAATAATGTGATTGGCATAATCCCTGATGTCGTCCCATGTAGCCTTGTCCCCTGTCTCAGTATTCATGTTGGGCTCATTGCATATCTCGAAGATTACATTGTCATAATCACGAAGTCTTAATGCCATGCTGTTCCAGAACTTTGCAGCCATGTCCTCATGCATCTTGGGATTGTAATCAAGAAGTATATGCCAGTCAACGAGACAGTATATACCGAGGGATGCACATATACGAACGCCTGCGAGCACCAGCTCCTCAAGCTTTCTACGTCCCTCATCGTCTGTATCAGCATATCCGTTTACGCCGTCAGCAGCGCCACTGTACATGGCAAGGCGCATAATATCAACGCCGTACTCGTCGGTGAACTGGGTGAATGCCTCCTCGTTAACATATTCAGGATAATAATTCAGATTGTGGGTGCTGATACCGTGAAGTGCCACTACCTCGCCCTTTTCATCAACAAGATGTCTGCCTTCCACATGGAGCTTGCCATGCTTGCCAAACGGTGTCGCTTTACCATTTCTTTCCGAACAAACAAAATTCATGTAAACCCTCCTGTTTAGCTGTAAATCACAGGCTCATAGAGCATCTTCATGGTATCAAGAAGCTCTGTAACCTTCTGCAACAGTAACTCTTCGTTTTCTTCTATTAAAACCCCCGGTTCGTATGTCAGGCGAAACTCAGGTGTACCCTGAGGCTTGAATCTGAGCATTCCGCCATATTCATTTAAGAATACCGGTATATTCTCAACGGTCACCGGAGCGTCATTATACATAATCACCCTGACACTTCCAAAGTGGCCCTTTAGTTCATTTATATGTAAATCGGAAGCCCGCTGCTTAATCTCCGCAATCCTGATTAGATTCACGGCTTCCCTTGGCACATCGCCGAAACGGTCCCGAAGCTCGTCATTCATGTCAGCTACATCCTCAGGGGTCCTGAGGGCTGCTATACGCTTGTACATATCAAGCTTCTGGCTCTCGTTTACAATATACGAAGGCGGGATAAATGCATCAACCGATAAATCAACGGTAGACGACTGGCTATGCTTAATCTCCTCGCCCTTTGCATCAGATACTGCCTCCTCAAGCATTCTCGAGTAAAGCTCGTATCCTACAGCCTGCATGTGACCATGCTGCTGCTTTCCGAGGACATTTCCGGCACCTCTTATCTCAAGGTCCTTCATAGCTATTTTATAACCACTGCCAAGCTGCGTAAACTCTTTTATTGCAGAAAGACGTTTTTCGGCAACTTCTTTTAATACCTTGTTTCTCCGATACATCAGGAATGCATACGATGTACGGTTTGACCTGCCGACTCGTCCCCTGAGCTGATAGAGCTGGGAGAGGCCCATCCTGTCGCTATCATGGATAATCATCGTATTTACATTAGGTATATCGAGGCCTGTCTCTATGATGGTGGTGGATACGAGGACATCTATCTCATGATTAACAAATTCCATGATGACCTCGAGCTCCGACTCGTTCATCTGGCCGTGAGCGAATGCGATTCTCGCCTGGGGTATCATCTTCCTGAGGCTCTCTGTCACACGCTCAATATCATTTACATAATTATATACGTAATAAACCTGGCCATCTCTTGAAAGTTCTCTCACGATTGCTTCCCGGACCATCTCCTCATTGTACTCCATGACATATGTCTGGATAGGAAGCCTGTCCTGAGGCGGTTCTTCAAGGAGTGACAAATCCCTGATACCGATGAGACTCATATGCAGAGTCCTCGGAATAGGGGTAGCTGTCAGAGTCAGTACGTCCACTGTCTCCTTGAGCTGTTTTATCTTCTCTTTATGGGATACGCCAAAGCGCTGTTCCTCGTCTATTATAAGTAAGCCAAGGTCGTTAAATTCCACATCTTTTGAGAGGAGTCTGTGGGTACCGATGACTATGTCAATCATACCCGATTTTAAGTCCTTTGTAACCATTTTTATTTCTTTTGCAGTGCAAAATCTTGAAAGCATGGCTACTTTTATGGGATAAGGGGCAAATCGCTCCTTAAATGTATTGAAATGCTGCTGGGCCAGAATTGTGGTAGGTACAAGATATGCCACCTGCTTGCCCTCCTGGACAGCCTTGAAAGCTGCACGGATAGCTACCTCTGTCTTGCCAAAGCCTACATCTCCGCAGATGAGACGGTCCATAATCTTGTCGCTCTCCATGTCTGCCTTGGTGGCATTAATGGCTGCGAGCTGGTCAGCCGTCTCTTCATAGGGGAAGCACTCCTCGAACTCGGTCTGCCATACGGTGTCTTTGCCATAGACATGACCTGACTTCTCACGCCTGTGGGCATAGAGCTCCACAAGCTCCTTTGCCATATCGGTTACAGCCAGCTTAACTTTCGCCTTGGTCTTGTTCCACTCGGCACTGCCAAGCTTATTTAGCTTTGGCTGCTTTGTATCAGATGAAGCATAGAGAGATACTCCGTCAAAGTTCGACGCCAGGACGTAGAGCATGCCGCCGTCCTTGTACTCTATCTTCATGTAATCCTTGCGGATATTTTCTATCTCGACTTTCTCGATACCCCTGTAGATACCGAGGCCGTGGTTTTCCTGGATTACATAGTCTCCGACTTTAAGGGAATCAATGCCGGAAATACGCTGACCGGGAGCATATTTTGCCTTGCGCTTCTTGCCTGACTTCTCCCGTCCGAATATGTCATACTCGGAGATGACCATGAAATTAAGCTCGGGATACTCAAAGCCCTTGCTTAAATGACCGTAAAAAGTATATATCTCGCCTTTCTGGAGAATCTTGCTCTCATCTTCAGTATAGCTGGCTATCACATCTTCATCGAGAAAATCATCTGCAAGGCGCTTTGCCCTGGTTCTCGACGGAGACACTATAACAATGCGTCCACCCTTTTTCCTGTATGCGTCAAGCTCTCCGGCTGTCTTAATGAACCCTTTTGTATATGCATTAATTGACCTTGTCGTAACGGCGTGGAGCTCATCATATGAAAAGACATCGCCTGTCTCAACAAAGGCTGATATGCCGATTAGTTTCATCTTCTGTATCCTTGATGCTATCTCTGATGATGACTTTAATATGGAGAGCTGGCCCGGAAGTGCATATCCCTTCTCAAGCCTGTTTTTCATACTCTCACCAAACTCAAACTCCACATTTGTGCCATGGAGCATGACACGCTCAGGCTCATCGAGAAAGATAACCGTCTTTTTTGCATCAAACAAATCAAGGAACGAGCCTGTCTCTTCAAAAAAGTAATGAATATAACTGTCGAGGTTTATGCCTATCTCAGTCTCAAGAAGCTCCACTCTCATCTCATCAAGAGTAGTCTGGACTCTGAATGCGGCTTCGCTCTCGCTTTTATTTCTGAATGTCTCTATCGCCTTCTTCGCGTCGAGCTGTATCTTATGAAAGCCTTCTTCCTTATGACTCGTCGTAAGGAGAAGCTCTTTAGCCGGCATCACGGATATCTCCTCATCGCCTTCAATATCGGTAATGGAACGCTGGGAAAGTGCATCAAATATCCTGACCGAATCTATCTCATCACCCCAGAGCTCAAGACGGTACGGGTTGTCTGCAGTGATATCAAATATATCAACGATATCTCCCCTTATTGAAAACTCGCCGGGATTCTCAACCTGGCCTACCCTGTCATACCCCATGGATATAAGCTTTAATGCAAGGGCCGATGTCTCAGCCACATCACCCTTTTTAAGAGTCAGGGTATATGACTTTAATATATCAGCCTTCATCATGGGCATCATGAGG